>ERZ778027.2429-NODE-2429-length-23175-cov-11.009818_pt1 | contig 23175 bp, 17 predicted proteins | sample MGYA00375757_ERZ778027 | MGnify/ENA primary metagenome ERZ778027 (study PRJEB29350, sample SAMN05389817) | bioreactor metagenome | isolation source: Ammonium sulfate bioreactor | place: South Africa: University of Cape Town | collected 2014-02-18 ...
ATAGATTCGATGAAAAAGAATTTAAATTCTGAAAATGAAGAAGTTCAAATTCGTCGGTTGAAAGAAGACTTGCGTAAAGGCTTGGCAGATGTCGGAATCACTGATGTGGATAAACTTATAGAGCAAATGCAGGATATAGACAGTTTAGTCAAGGAATATGAAGACGAAGGATACATGGAAGATGCTGAAATAAAACGTACTGAATTAGGAAAACTCCAAAAAGTCAAAGACATCTCGGATCGACTTAATGATTTGCTGAACTCTAGCAAAAGCACGACACATGATACAGTAGTTGATTCTTCAGTAAGTGAACCACCTTCGGAATCATTCGAATCAGAGAATAGCGATGCTATCGATACTAGTGGTACAGTTACAGCGTTAAACATCGATGAATTAAATAATAACATGAAAGAGATGCCAGACTTCAGTGGGAAAACAATCTGTACTCTTTTTGCTCATTTTCGAGAGAAATCTCTAGCTAACAATGCATCGACAGAAAATGAAACTGATGATACAGCAAACTTGTTGTTGCAAAAATTAAAAGATCAACTGAAAAGAGAAGAATTATATTTTGAAGATGTTCGAAAAACTGTCAGAAGTTTAAAGTTAGACATAATTAGTAATAACTATGCGTCTATTGAATGCTCTTTACAACAACTTTTGAATACTGTGAGACCATTGAATGTGTCAGAAATCCAAAAACTTGTATCAAAAGCACAAGAAGCTGCTATACTAGTTCGAGAGAAAGATGTTGTGCTCTTAGTAGGTACAACAGGTGCTGGAAAATCCACAACCATTCAATTTCTTTCAGGTGCTAAAATGAAACGAGATCCAGTAGAAATCAGTCCAGGAGTTTATTTAGATCATATAACTGTTTCAGGACGCGTAACAAATCCAGGACTAAAGCATGTTAAAAGTGCTCCATTTAGCAAATCAGAAACGCGTTACATTGCACCAGTATTAGTTTCGCTGCGAGATGTTCTAGGTCCTGATGAGACTGGTGAAGTAATCTTATGTGATGCACCAGGTTTTGAAGATACAGCTGGAGCTGAAGTTGACATTGCTAATAGTATTGGAGTAATCGAAGCGCTAAAAGGAACGACTAGTGTGAAAATCCTAGCTTTATCGAGTTTTAAAAGCTTGGGTGATCGAGCACAGGGAATTCAAAAACTAGCACATATTTTAATCGGCATGATAGATGGAATAGAAGAGAAACTTAATTCTGTGCATTACGCATTCGCTAAATATCCGGACACAACAAGTGTCGAGGCTGTTCTTCGGGAAAGAAAACGAGAAGTAGAAAAAGATAATTTATTAAAACGCGATACAGTTTTCATACAAATATTGAATGATATGATTAAAAAATCAAAATACACTGACCTAAAAATTCATCCATTAGACGACACTCCACGAACTCTTCTAGAAATACTTAAAGAAATGCGTGGTATCGCTTATCCACAAGAAAGTTTTCGCTTTTCAATGAGTGAAAAAACGCGCGCTACTATTAATCTTCATCTTCAACGAGATGAACTTGGTATTATATGTGCTATGAAACATGAAGATACCGATCTTGCTTTATACTATCTAAATGATCTACAATTTTTGATGAATTTAATGAATGAAAGTTGCATTCGAGATGTTTATGAGAAATCCGTTCGTTTTATTAGTGAAACTATCAATGAGCATTATATGACAGAAAAAGAACAATTCATTCGTGCATTAGCAAGTAAAGATGGGCTACGAGAAAATGACATTCAAGAATGTAAACGATTGATTCAGTATATCGAACATGTTCAAATATTAAAAGAACATATCAAATCAGGTTTTATATCATATCAAGGTTGGATTGATGATATTCTTTTTGAAACAAACAAAATCAGTACTAATTTAGAGAACGTAGAACTGCATAGTCTCTCGTTAGTAACATTTTTGAGTAATCTTTGTTTGTTGAAACAATTTTTTTCAGAAGTTGAAAAAATATATGACGATCATTGTCAGAAGATTCAAACACGTATCGAACAATTAGTTAAAACAGCTGAAGATCTCATTCCAACGAATGACTTCAAAACAGTAGCTGATCATCTTCTTACTATTAAGCTGTCTGCAGAAACGTTAAAAAATCATTTAGATAAAAGATTTCAGATGATCTGCGTTAATGTAATCAAATCACTTTTGAAATACCTAAATAGTTTCATAGAAGAAACAGAACGACTTTTAGCAAGACTTCAGTTAAAGAAACAAGATATCGAAACTATTAAAGGTTATTCCGATATATTACGCTCTGCTAAAGAAAATGCCGCACTTCAAGAACGTGTTTCAGCATGTTCGCATGTCGTCGAAAATGAAACAGAGTTGTCGAACGAACAGATAGCATCCGAAATTACATTAAACAGTCTGAATAAAATTTTCGACAGTTTTATTAAAAAATTTGTCGAATATTTCAATGGAATCAGTGCAAAAATAAAAGAATGTTTCACAACTAATGGTGATCACGCGTTAGAACAAATTAAATCACTCGTCGATGAAATGAATTCTCTTCGTACTATCCCTGAAATTGATTTTTCTACCGCTGAAATATATTATCGTACTATTAAAAATATCGATAACTATACACAACAAATACAAAAAGATGTAGAAAATTTAGTTATTGCTATTGAGCAGCAATCAGGTATTATGAATTTCAGACATCTAGCTCGATCATTAGCACGTTTGAAAAATGCTGAATGGATTAAAGAGATTGCGCCAGGAACATGTGAAGGTTTGATAGATCGTATAAAAGAAGAACTAATACAATATGTTCATCAATTACAAGAAAACTTCATGAAAATAGATTTCGGTTTGAAATATCCAGAAAACATAAGAAGTGCGTATGCAATTGTGAAAAAGATTCAATCAATGCGCGATTTAGAGAATAGTGTGCCAGAATTGAAAACATATCGAGAAGATATAGTTAATCAATTTTTGAAGTGCATAGAAGGAGTTTTTAATCGTATTCAAAATATTTTTAATTTACAAGATAAAGATATTTATAAGATCAAACAGGAAATAATTCAACTTCAGGAAATCAAACGAGAATACGATGAGTTAAATCCAGCTTGTATTCATTTACGAGAACAAGGATATTCAGATATAGATGCACTCAATGCTGAAATTGAACGATTGAAAGAAGATCAGAAAGCGAACGAAAATAAAGTTTTTGTAGAACAACAAAAAAAACAATCAGAATTAAGTAATCTCGAAATGATTATTGATAACTATTATACATTGCGTTCTGCGTCGTCAAATAAAGGTATAGGAACTAAAGTGTTGCGGGCGACAGGACTAGCAGGTCAAAATCGAGCACAGTCACCCGAAGAATTTATACGTCAGTCAGGTTATTCATCGATTCAATTAGTTCATGATAAAGTAACACAATTAAAAGAACTTGATCATCAAATAACACTTCGAACCCAAGATCAAATCAGAGAATTTAAACAAACGTTACAACGTTTGGAATCAATCGGACGAAAATACGATGAATTATTAACATCTCGTCATTCGTCTTCGAATGAGATTGATTTTCTAAAAGAAAAAGGATTCGATTCATATGAATCGCTACTTGAATCAATAGAACAAAAAACTACAGTTATCGCTGAACGTACGAGAAATAACACGCGGTCCTATTATTTCAGTGATAAATTAGATCTTTTATTTGCAAAAAACGCGCTAGTATATATAGATGAATGTGAACGAGCAGAACATTCTCAAGTTAAAGAATATGCTATCGATGCCAATGAAAAACTCCGAAAATATATCGAAGAATATGGTATATTTTTGAATGAAGAAATAAATAGAATGTATAATCATACGCGTAATACCAATAGTTCAGAAGATCCATATTTACATTCACGAGATTTAGAAATGCGTCTAAATGAGTTAACATCTTTTAAAAGTTTCCCATCAATATTCGAACTCATCGATGGCGAAGCAAAAATCCAGTATTGGCGTCAACAGTTTTGTAGTTATCATTTAAGTTTAAGCAATCTAATGGAAGATTATAAAACTACAGGTAAAACGAGTGAATTACATAGTCAATTGATCATCGCTCTAGCATTAAGTTCTGTTGATGCATTTTGTGTTGGAACACTCGGTGCAAACAATTTCAGAGCTTTGTATGCAAACTATAAAGGTTTGATAATTTCGGAATGTCGAGCAGCATATAAGGACGTAATTGAATCAGTTTCGAAAGAAAACTTTGCGAAAGCAGACTCAGATTTATTTAAGATTCAAGATAATCCATTGAACCAAAGAGATAAAATTCAAATCGAACATGAGCTACGAAATACATTGAATAAATTGATGAATACTACGAAAACTAATGTGAATTGGCTTGATGGACGAATTGAAAGAGAAGATAATCGTACTCAAATTACAGATATTAAAGAAAATATCGAAAAAATTCGCACTGCTGGTAATAAGCATCGAATAATGGCGCTTCTTGATCCGGAAACTAAAGCGAAAGTCGAAGCTTTTAATGATGATATTAGTAATCGATTATCGAATATCATTCTACGAGGATTGCGTGCTACTGAAGCTTTTATGGATACTGACAGTTTTTCCGAAGCTGAGCACGGCATGGAAATATTAAGTAGAGTACAACAAGAATTGGCAGGTTTCTATATAGATGTAGAAGTCTCAGAGAAAACTGAAGAATTAAGAGGTCGACTAGATCGAATTGTGGATGATATTTTGAAACGGAATGATTATAGTGATATCAATCAGTATTGCATAAGTCAACCGAAAAATATTCTAGAAAGACTAAACAAAATGGCATCACATGGCAATCCTAAATTTGCCCGAGCGTATACTTTAATATCAGAAAAAATTCAACATGCTTTAAACGAAGCTCTCGAAACTGCACGTAAAGCTTCTTTCAGCGATTCAAATACACAACTTAATCAACTGAATTATGCTTTATGTTTTCTGCCAGAAGATTTGAAACAAATGTTTAAGATGCGAATTGAAGAATTAACTAAGCTATTAGCGAAAGGAGAATCAGATAATAGAAAACAAATCGAAGCGTTATTTGCTAACGTAGATGATGATGATCATGCTATAGTCAAACTCGGACAGTTAGCAGAAAGTTTTGTTAAACAGGGCAAGCATGATCTTTCATTCCTATTGCAGGAACAATGTTCACAAAAACTACATACATATCGATCGAAAGTTCAAACATTTTTAAACGAACATAACATTGAAAGTGCCATTGTTAATGTTAAGAAAATTCTCAAGTTTGAAGAATGTCTTAGTTCTTATATATCCGATGCTAAAGGAGCTCGTAGTGTTGTTTTTGAGCTATTGATGAAAAAGTTTCAAAATTGTTGCGATACTATGTGTAAGATAGAAACGTTGGAACATACTCAATCAGTTGAAAAAGCATTCGCAGATGTATTGATTTTGTTAGACTTTTTTGATATAAAAAATAAAAGTATTCAAGATTTTTTTGTGAAACCCAGTGCAAGCGAAGCCGAGAAAGCATTTCAAACTGTGTGCACCTATTTAAATGAAAACTCTACAAATTTTCGCATAGGATTAGAAGAAACAAACGTTTCAGTACTACAAAACACGATATTAGTAGCAAAAAAGTGGCAACAACTTTTTCAACTGATCACGCACTGCGCGTCAAATCATGTTTTAGTAAGAAACTTAGTAGAACAGATGAAAAAAGTATGCTCATATTCCAGCATGATTCATCTACTTGAAGAACTGGTTAGCAAACTAAAATCTCAATTGAATGATCCACTTATCGATGAGGAAACGACGAATAATGAAGAAGGCCGTAAAAAACTCTATAATAGTCTAATAAATGCAGTTAATATATTGAGATCTATAGATGCAAAACTGAAAGAGATTCTATCAATACCGATTGATATCGATGAGATTGAAAAAAAAATAAAAAAAGACATTGACAAAATACGAGAGCAACTAATCAATAAGGCATCGAAAGTAGAATTTAACACAAAAGATGCAGATGAGCTTCGAATGCTTTATAATCATATTTTATCAATTCAGAAATATATACGTCTGCCACATATGGAAAATAGTGGAGTTTTGTATGAAGTCGAGAAAAATATTCTCTCTAAAGCACAAGTCTTACAACAACAAATCCAAAAAGTGATTTCAGATCATAACAAAGTTGCTTTATTACTAATTAAAATCAAATTTTTAGCAGAGAATCTCTCAATGTTTGCCGAGAGTATTAATGCTATAATCGATGATATATTAAAAGAATTTGAATTAAGTGAAAAGAGTGATGGCATTTCAAATTTGAGTAGCGCATTAGTAAAAGATGATGTTGGTGCTCGATTAGTCAGTGAGCATTCGATTCTAAGTGCAGAGGAAAGACGATTTCGACGAGCGAAAATGCGGTATCAAGATGATTTAAAATATGGTTTACAGAATTTAACAGGTGACGAAGTAGCAAAGGATGTTTTAGATGCACGTTACAAAACCTTTAAACAAGAATACACAAATTTATTGGATAACTTTTTAACTTTGCTTTCGACAGAAAATAAGAAAGAACCAGATCTCGAAGTATTAGTGAGTGAAACAAAACGTTTAGCTGGTGCAGCTAAATTGAACAATAATTCTCTAGAATGGACAGAATCATTTAAAGATGATATACCTAAACTTCTAGCATATATTTTTGCTATATGGACTCTTAAAAATACATCACAACACAATTCTACGCGTGGCATGGAAGAAAAAAAAACTTATCTATTAATGCCTCATGTCGGACAAGTTCTTGCGATCTTTCGTCTTCTTGGTATTGGGTATGAAACTAAATACAAAGTACCAGTAATTAAGGTGACATATAGTCGAATTGTATCAACCTTTTTAAGAAATAATCTTGCAGAAGTGGGAACAGGTGAAGGTAAATCCGTTGTATTAGCAGTAACTTCATGTGTATTTGCACTAACTGGTGCCGATGTGAACTGTTCATGTTACAGCGAAGCATTGAGTAGTAGAGATCAAAATGATTTTGCTTCCGTTTTTCGAGTACTTGGAATAGAAGAACGAATTAAGTACGGAACTTTCAATAAATTATGTGAAGAATTATTGAATGAGCAATGTAATGTACGAGATAGTGTACGCGATATGATTTTGATAAATAAGATAACATTGGACTCGGTCAATAAGAAACAACGTATTCGTCCTAAAGTACTATTGATAGATGAAGTTGATGTCTTCTTGAGTGATCGATTCTATGGTGGAACATATATTCCGTGTGTTTTCTTGAAAGATCCAACTGTAAAAGCACTGTTAGACGCCATTTGGCAAAATAAAACATTAAAAACGTTAAATAGTGTGAAAGCTCTACCAGCTTATCAGAATTGTGCTACTAAATTCAGCAATTGGATTTTTCTTTTTGATGAAGCAGTTAAGGATATGATAGTCGCATTACAATCATACCAATCATCAACATATATTGTTCACAATGACAAAATTGCATATATTGAAGGTGAATCGATTACTGATAATGTTGTTCGTGGTTATGACACAGTTTGGGCATATTATCATGAGCATTCAAAAGGAAATATCAGTCCGAGTAGTTTAGAAGAAAATGTCGGTATACTAATAAATTGTGGTTCATTTTCGTATGCCGAAATGCCTCTTGAATTTTCATATATTGGTGGAGTTACAGGTACATTGAAAACGCTCGCTAATGTTGAGAAAGAAATCCTAAAAAATGTGTATGTCATCAATAGATTTACGTTTATTGCATCAGTGTATGGTAAAAATAATCGCAATTATAATTCCAGAGACGATGTGCTTATAATTGATGAATCAGGGTATTACATGAGAATTCGAGAAGAGATTGATATTATGTGTAATGCCGGACGCTCTATACTCGTGTTTTTTGAATCTGAGGAAAAGCTGAATGCATTCAAAAATTCTAAACAATTATCTGATATACAGAAAAGCGTCCAAACTATTAGTGAAAAAGTAGATGCGAAAGAGAGAGAATTATTTGTGAAACGTGCAGCTAATATTGGTACAATAACACTTCTAACGAGAATATTCGGACGAGGAACAGATTTTATATGTCGTAATCCACAGTTACTAGCTAATGGAGGTATTCATGTTCTACAGACATTTTTTTCTGAAGAACTATCAGAAGAATATCAGATTATGGGAAGAGGAGCACGACAAGGAGATCGCGGTTCCTATAGAATGATACTATTAGATAAAGATCTCGAATGGATACTTGGATCGGCATGGAAAGAAAAAATTCCTGAAATAAGAGGAGCTACTGCTTATGAACATTTGAATAAAATTCGTAGTGATAAATATGAAAGCAAATGCAACAGTAAAGGTCTTAGTATTCAACAATGTAAAAAAGATCATACTGAATCTAAAAATTTTATGAATTTTTTAATTTCAGCAAATGTCGGCAAAGTAAAAGAGTTTTTACTTAAACAGAATAAAGGACCAAATTTAGTAACAGCTTCTTCACGTACCGTGTTACTTATGGATGCTACAGGCTCCATGTCAAGTTTATTATCCGCTACTAAGGACACAATTTGCACAATGTTTGAACGTGCTTCAACTATTTTAGCAGAAAAAGGTTTACCAAATGATGCGTTTCAAATGCAATTCGCAGTATATCGAAATTATAATTCAAACGAAAATAAGATTTTACAAGTTTCTTCATGGAGTACGAAAGGCGCATACTTCAGATCATTTATGAGTAGTATTGGCCCAGAAGGTGGATGGGGTAATGAAGCTATTGAGATTGGTTTATGGCATGCAGCCAACGAAAGTGAAACGAAAGATTCAATTTCACAAATTATTTTGATAGGAGATGCTTCAGCTAACAGTCAGACTGAGGTAAAAAATAAGCGTTCACATTTAGGTGAAGACTACTGGAAGTCGACTAGATTTAATCAATCGACATATTTTACAACCGAACTTGAAAGATTGAAAGCTAATAATATACCAGTTCATGCTTTCTATCTTCATAATGGAGCGAAAGATAGTTTTAAAACGATAGCCAGTCAGACATCAGGACGTTGCGAATATTTGGATATCAATTCACCAGAAGGTGCAGAAATCCTAACAAATTTTGTTACAGAAGAAGTACTCCGAAAAACAGCAGGCGATCAAGGTGATACCGTAGTAGAGTTGTATAGAAGAAAATATGTAAAAGCAGCTTTCACATAATAGAAATCCTTGATGATAAAAGTCTAACGTCTTCTACTAATTGATTCGTTCTTTTGCTACTGAACTTTTTTATTTTATTTTGTAATCACATTAACCAAGAATATTTATTGTATCGTTTGTTTTTTTTCAATAAACTAAACTGATTTTCGAACTAAATATAATAAAAAAAGTGACTTATAATCAATGTTTTTCAATAATCATCGTCATCGTCATCATCATCATCACTGTAAACAAATAAATCCATTTTTTCTAAACCTAATGCAGCATATTTACTAACAAGAGAACCAAGATAAAGACTTGGAATTGTTATAAGTAGAATTTTCACAATACCCAATGGATAACGTTTGGGCATCTATATAAATAAACCAATGCCAAGGTAAAATGTATTGTTATGCACGCGAAAACTTACAGGTCGAATAGCACCTGATTCTGTATAGACACCTTTGGAAACATATGGTTCTAATCGAATATCTTCTTTTTGAATTCGTTTTCTTTGATCTTCAATAAAACGAACGAGAAATGATCGAGTCGATGATTGATTTGAAAAGAGAGTTCTTCGAAAAATTTTATTCGCCATGAAATTTCAATCTCTAAACAAATGGTCAGTTTTTACTATACACTCTTCATCACTGCACGATTTTAGTAAGATTTATCAAATCGATAAACAATTCAAAAGAGGTCGCTTAATTAAAACTTTATTGCAAGATCTTTTTCATTTATTTATTCTCTTTTCAAAAGTAAATATTCAATTGTGTGAAAATCTCCAGATTATAGTTCATGTTTATACTCGTTTATTAACGCCAATTGATGCTCCACACGTTGGACAATAATGTTCCGTATCCTAGAACAAAAAAAAAGAAAGATGAAGAGAAAGACATACAATATCTATTCGACCAACTTTGCAAGCATCAACACAAAATGGTATGAAACAGCAAACCCACATTAAAGTGAAAAATAGTGCAATACAAATAATCCAAGAGAGAAGGCCGACTGTTTTTTCAGTTCGTGTCACAACTTGTGTTCGACAATGTGGACACACGCATTGAACAGGAAAGTCGCCGGTAATGGTCGGTGATACTGCAGAATACACCGGCTGTACCACAGACACTAATGGTGCCTGTTGAAAAGGAATTTTTTCACCTATTTTGTAATAAGATAAAAAATATTGTGAATGAAAATGAAGACAAACAAAAATTTTTTGCTTTTTTTTCTTCTTCTTACTGTAAGGCGGAGGTGCTGTGTTCATATTATTTTGTCTTTGTTTCGAATGTAAATGAAAGAATGAATTTCGAATTTGATTTTCATGAGAATAGAAAATCGTATTCCTTCGTTGCTTAAATAAATACAAAGAAAAAAACGTCTTTTTTTCTTCTTTATTACTTAATCAAACTGAAAATTGGTAAGAAGCCATGTTAATAATAAAAAAAAACCGTGACGTCAACAGACAGATTATTCATCCAAAGAAATTTTATTTTCGATAAGAAAAAAAATACGTTTGATAATATTTAAAATGGACTTCGTCGTCCAATAAATGCACGACACGCTGGACACGTATGAGTAGCATCTTGACATCCGGCAACACAGAAAGGAATCAAACAGCAACCAAAAACACCACCAAAAACACAGATTAGAAGAACCATTAACCATGTAATACCGCCAGCATCGTATGTTACTTGAGTTAAAATCGATTGACCGCATGATGGACATTGCATAGGTTGTGGATTATGACCTAAGAATACTGATCCTGGTTGAACAATAACTGCCTGAATCGGTGGTGGTGGTGATATAGTATACGTCGGAATTGGTGGTGGTTGGGCATATCCTTGACCAGGTGGTGGTGGTGAAGCATATCCTTGACCAAGCGGTGGTTGATAGCTTGGTGGCGGTGGTCCTTCGTAATAATTTTTTTCTGGTGCATACGCCATCGTTGTATTGTTTTATTCTTTCGTCTTGACTAACTGAAAATATGACGATTTTTTGCTTTATAAATATGTTATCGCTATCGTTATCATTGTTTAAATTTTCAAATAATAAACAATTTCATTCGTTCTTTGACATTTATTTATCTCGATTTGAATGAATCATTATATCCATCTGAAGCCTGTTCTCATGTCAATATTGACTGTATATTATAATCCATTTCATACATATAATCAAGTTTCCCTCTTCTTATCTCCAATTGAAGTCATGATATTCATAATAAATATTGATACGAATTTAAAAAAGGTAGACCGTATAAAATCAGTCGAAAAATACTTAAATCACGAGCGAAAATGAGATCAATTATTTCGGTGATATTATCGGTACTTCAATTTATTCTCTGCTGTGTTATAATTGCTTTAGAATCAGTAAATATATCGTATGATGCTTATCACGGAACAATCTATGCAGGATTTTGGTGTTCATTTGTTATTGGTACTGTAGCTATAACGGCATGTCTTCTCGGTAAGAATAAATTGAAAGCAAATACGAAGATGTTTCCTTTTCGAATATGATTAGCTAGTGATCAATGGTCAAGTGGTTCTCGCATTTTTCTGATCGTATTGAACATACTCAATATCATCTTTTCGATTATACTTATTATTTTCACTTCTCTATTTGTTAATGATCCAAGCTTATGTTTTGGTTCTTTATGTCATAGACAACTTGGACATGGAGATTTTGACAAAAAACGTCCAGTTCTGATAGCACTTTTAGTTTTCGCTATCATCATGTTTATAACAAGTATAATTTCTCCCGTCGTTTCCATGAAAATTTCAATTCCAAAACATAATAGAGCTTCGACAAGTACTAAAGCTCCACGTGAAACCGACTCACCATATATACCATCCATATATCCGTCAATTTCATCACAAAAGAGTTACGAATATGGCAAACCAGTAAGTTCACGTCCATCTGAAGCAGCACATTATTATTCTCCTGATAATGAGTCACCATCGAATCAACCACAAATAATTAGATTTTAAAAGCTTTCATCTTTATTCGATTTATCTTATCTTTTAAAAAACAAAAGACAACACGTGTTTTTCGTTTTCTTTTTTTTAAATAAACGCTTCGTATGATGTCAACGATTCCTACAGAAACGCAATTTGATGTAAAACATACGTATATACAGATTTGAATCTTATTAAAATCTTCTCATTTCAATGTAGAACATTCAAATACGTGCAAATGAATTGAAAAAATCATGGCACTATTGGCGTAATGTTATTTTATTATTGAATGATTTACTCGAATGGACGAATGTTTTTCATTCAGCAGTATTTTTTGCAAGTTTAACTTTGTTTTTCGTGTATGAATAGTGTCATTTTTCTTTTCTCGATTCTCTAAATGCTTTATTTTTAGTCTACTTTATTTACTTGATCCGCCGATTCTCGTCGTGATCAGTATACTTTTACTAATATTTGGTTTGATTTATATTTCAGGACCTTTGTACGTCGATTCTCTGGAATTAAATTACCATGATGAGAAATATTCACAAATATATCAACGTATCGCTTATTTCGAAGAATTTATTCGAAAACAATGTCAATCAATAAGACAACCATCGACAACAGTCGATATTGTAATTGGATGTGCCCTTGTATGTCTCGCTTTTTGTGGACAATGGATTGATGTTTTTGTTTGAATTTATTTTCGAAATAAAAATCTTCTGTATCTTTCTATGCTATTGACTTAACAAATCTATTGAATGACTGTGATGTGAAAAACAGGTGATACTTAATTTGTAAAATCGATTTTTTTTCTCTCTCATTCTTTGTTTTGAGACGAAACAATCAAATTCTATGGCTTTAACGAGCGTCCTCAACGATCGAACAGCGAGATATTTCGATTTAATTAATCAACCTGATTCATTGAAACGAATTGATGGAAGTTCTATATCGAATCCAGAGTTTCAAGATTGTCCGGCTAGTGGAACGACAATTCCAGCCGATTGGGATGTGAACACCGGTGATGTATTGAATTGGTCGAAAGGACGACCAACAGATGCGTACTTTGTTCTCGACAATCGAACTTTATTGAAGAATCCTGATCGAACTGGCTCAGGCTATTTGACAATTCCATTGATCGTGACTCGTACACACTTGAAATCAAATTTGCTTTGTACTGATATGTTTTCTTTTCTTCCTCCCTTCAGAAAACACTCGAAATGCTTTGTTGAAATATGAATACGTCATTGATGCAATTGGAAAAGATTATGTTTCAACTGTTGAACTACATCCTGATGATATCTTCATTCAAAAAAATTGGGGCACCGTTCCAACATCGATGCGAACGACAAAAGTCGAATTTATCTACGATCCATTGGAAGAATTTCTCTATGTAAAAGTTCCACATGCATCGAAATCGAAAGAATTCAAACTCGGTTCAACCGACATCGATGATATCATAACATGGTTTGAGAGGTACAAGAGTGTTCCTTAGAAAAAAAAAGATCTTCTTGGAAATATCACCATTGTTTTAGTATTTCTCAAGAACAGGCCTCATTTCGTTTGAAATATGATTTTACCGGTGCTGAATTTCAGAAATTTCGTGAGGTCTATCGATTACATTCTCAGACATTTCCATTGCCGAAAACATGGAGTGCTGAACCGGGCACTGCTCAATGTGGTGCTGATTTCGATCGAGCTGAATGGATTTTCTACGGTTTGTCTTTGATCTCAATAAGTTTCTTCTCTATTCAAAATCATTTATAGGCGATCGTAAACATTTGAATGAAGCTAAAACTCAAGTTCAACATTTTTACAAAGATCTAACTATTACGATTGACGATATATCAGAGTGAAAGAAAATTGTTTTTTTTTCTCCTTTTATTTGATTGAAAACAATTATTTAATCCAGAATAAATTTAAAAAAAAAAGATTCTTAGTCAATTCTTTAATCATTCAATTGTTTGGTCAGCAATATCATTGATTAGTCGGGCACGAATCCATCGTTGTCGATGGATAACTGAGTAAAATCATCCGAATCCAAATGATCCTTTGATTATACCGATCATCTATAACCGTGCTGTTTGTTTTTATCATCATCATAACTTGAGCCCGATGATGTGTCCGAATAAAATTCATCAAATCCACGAGAATCATCGTTATCTTGCATCGCGTATGTCTGTATTAATCAGCGAGTAATTCAAATGTCAAAATGTCTACTCAAACTCCTCTTATATATATACAATGGTCGGCTTCTTTTTCTCTTTCTCTATCGTTATGTCAACAAAAAAACATACCTGATTTTCAGTGAAATCTGCGAAATCAATGATCGAATGGACAAAACCAAATCAAACTGACGCGACATTATTCATCAATCATTCGATAAAAGTCACATTGGTGAACAGTTAAACGAGAATAGATTCATTTCCGGGTTAATTAGTACAAAAAAAACGAAGAAATGTGTGAGAAACTGGGTGGAGTCAAAAAAGAGAGAAATTCATTATTTTGAATAAACATGTTTTTGTTTTCGATTCAACAAGATGATGTCCCCGTATATCGGGTTTCTTCATTATTTCGCCAGTAGAGCAACAGAGAAACAAATTATAATTGAATTCGATGAAAAATAATTTTCTTTTCTTTTTTTTTGTCGTTCTTTCGGCGAGGGAATCATGTTTTTATTTCAATTACGTATTTGATCAATGAAATACAATCAAACTTCAATCGTTTAATTAATTGATCGAAATGAACAGATAAATAGTCGAGTCGCCGTGTGCTTGACATTTAAACAATAATGTCAAAGAATATTCGAAAAGTAAGCAGCACACAAATAATCATCGATTAAAAATTTTATTTCTTTTCTTTTTCAGCGATTTCTTCGTGCTCTACGATCAACATTTCGGCCAGGTGTGTTCTTTTCAATGTGTTATTTCTTATTCATAAATTTTACGTTTTCAATTTCTCAGAGAAAACATTCTGCTGCACGACGAAGAAACCAGATAATTACGAATTCGTCACATATCAACCAAAACAAACACCGTCAAACAGTGATTATGTGAGTTTCAAGCACATTGATTAATCATATTGTTTGTGATTTAACTGTCTGATAGGTTGAATTAAGTGAATGTCATTCATGGTCAATGTCAAATTCGAATAATCAACTACAATCAACGAAAATTTATGCCGACGATTCAATATCGATTAAATCAGATCTAAGTTCAATACGAAATTCATCGTCAATTCAATGCTGTCGTTGTCAATGTCATCATTCAACAAGCAATCATATGCAATCATTCGTTCCCATTGATCAATTCAATGGAAGAAAAATTAAAGTTTATCCTTTTATTTTCTAACTTCTATTCATTTCTGTGTCTTGTTTTATTTATTAAATAAATATTGTCTAGTCTTATATCTCAAGAAGCTCTTTAACATTTTTTTTTATTATGTCAAAATTTCGTAATTACATTATATGTGGTTATCAGAAACGCACCTGAGTTGTGTTTAAAAACGACCTTATTCGTTTTTCAGTGTAAAATGTCTGTTAGTATAATTACTTATTCGGATATTTTAAAACACGCGTCTGTGTGTATGTAGATGATTGACGTATGCAGAAGGAATGAAAGCATGACTTTTTTTTTCAAGAGATTTAACATGCGTATTTTGAGTCATCTGAATTGAATAGTCGTACGAGAACGAACTTTTTATGTGCCTTGAATGAAAGGCCATGGCTTTCCTTTTGTTCGGTCGTATTTTTGCGAACGTCATCGTGCAATGTGACGTGGACGTTTTGTCGTTCTGTGTTCTTGCATCATCCCGAGTATATAAACACTCGTCTTTTTTTTTTCCATAGCTTATTGAAATCACACGACGAGTTTTCTCTTATTTGGAATATTTGATTTGTCACTGGTCTTCCGAGTGTTGCAAGCAATGTTTTTTTATACATTGAAATTAATCAAACATTTAACATTCAATGGTATTCGCAGTTTGCCTATTGAAATTCTACCGTTTCAACAAATGTTAATGAATTCTTTATTTAACAAAACTCAATTGGGCCCATTGATGGCACAACCATTTGAACTTATCGATATGAGTGACATTGGTCTCGTTCAATTCGATACAAAACCGGAACGATGATCGTATTATTCGTGTACATAGATGGATTGACGTATGCTTACATATACACGCACATGTTTAATGTGTTCTAGAAACATTCGTCGCAGCGTCGTTTTGACTGCTGCTGCTCGATGTACAAATGAATAGGACTATTTTGTTTTTTTTTCCTATATGAGATCATATTTATTGCGTTGCTAATAAAGTGTATATATAAATAGATTTTTGCCCTAAACGGCAAAAGAATCAATTGAAGAAAAAAATAAACTACTAAATTATTTCGTCATGAATGAATTTTTTTAATTTTGCCACTGATTCGTGGTCGAGTGATGGCCAGTGGAGTACTTCTAAATCTTCTTTCATATGTTTTTCATCCGTTGTGCCGGTTAATGGCGTAAGACCAATGTCAATGAGAAAGCGAAAGAATATTTGAGCTGGAGTGGCGTGATGTTCTTGAGCGAGTTTTTTGACAATCGAATGTTGAAGAATATGTGGATTAGCAGTTAATGTCCAGAAACTTTGATAGAAAATATTCTTCTCTCGACAATACTGTCGAATTTCATGATCATAATTCGTTTCAGCATAGAAACGATTTTGTATAACCGATGGTTTATGACGTGCATCGTCGTATAATCGTCGTAGATCATTTAAATCATATAAATTACTGATGCCAAGTTGTTTGACACGACCTTCATCGACTAATTTTTCACATTCACGATAAACTTTCATGGTTAATTCATGTGTTCGTTCAGGACCATGAATAACTAATGAATCAATATAATCTAATTGTAAATTTTGTAAAGATGTTGCGAACGATTGTCGAACTTGTTCGTTCAATGGCATTCGTGGATCGTACGGTAACGGTTTCGATTGATCTTGCCCGTTGATGCTCGTAAATTTCGTTTGAATGAATAAATCACGTCGTGAAATGTTATGTTTTTGTTGAAGTTCAACGAGTGCTTGACCAACGAGATCTTCTCGATAATGTTTCGGTTGACAAGCCGTATCAATGCCTTGAAAACCATTGAGAACAGCTCGGATCACTAACTGAGTCGTTGCTTCTTTTTTCCATGCTGTTCCATAGATTAAACGAGGCATTGAAATGCCTGCATTGGTTATCACCGCTGTGTGAGACATAGAAATGGATGTGAGAAGTGAGAAGATCTCTCATGCACGACGATTGGTTTTCGATTGGTGAATTACTATCGAATGGTTTTTATTTTTTGTTTAAATTTCAAACAAACTACTGACATCTTCATAAATGAAAAATCCCATATCTATCAACATATATTTCCCTTGTTCGGAAGCAAAATTACATTCATACACGAATACGAGGTATTATCTGGTCATGATGGATCATCATCATCATCAGCATGATCAGACAAGATTCTTTTCGTTTCGACGTGTCTTATCAATTCTATTCGAATAAACATTTCATATCGAGTATAGAATATACAGTTACTCATCCATCATGATATTCGTCTTTTTTCTCTCTCTTTTCTTATCGAATTTTTGAGTCGTATATAAAGTCAGAGATTATAATCATTAGATTCGTATTTTGAATCGAATCAATTGAATAAAATCGTGTTCTACACATGATTTTCAATACGAATTTGTGAGATCACAGTTTTATTCAATTGAGAAAAAAAGAACTACTATTGCTTGTATATTAATATATAAAACGAAAAAAAAACGTGTTTATTGTTTTTCTTGAAGGCCAACGTTGATGTTCTCTTGTGGAGCTTTTTCGGGCTTTTTCGAAAGTTCTGGATGCGGTCGATCGGAAGCAACACGTCCTGCATCGACAAATTGTTGTGCTAAATCAAGTTGAATATTTCGTTCAAGTTTAGTTCGTAATGGTTTAAGAATATCGGTTTCTTCTTCATCAAGATGATGCACTAAATATCAATAGATTCGACATCGAATTCGTTTACAAATGACGAACAAAGATTTTACTCAATTTTTCAACAGCTTTTCGAATTTGTTTCCATGTAATTGTTGGTTGTTCGGCGAGTTTTTTCAATTCACTTTCTAATTCTCGATGTTCTTTAATACCATGTGATATCAAATGATGTCCACCTTTTTTCTCATCTTCAAGATACGGCTCGACACGAGGATAGAATGCTATTTCTTCTTTATGTCCATGAATAGCCACGTACGCAATCCAATCTCGAACCCGTGGATCAAGTTCAGCTGTATCTTCGATACTTTTAAATTGTTCGTATTCTTTTCTCATATATTCATGTTCGGAAAGAATCAAATCAATGATTCCAAGAGATTCACTCGATGAACTTGCCATTGTATAAAAATAACTATCGAAGTTACTTATTGCTCTAAATAAACAAACGAAAAAAGAAAGCGATATCTATCGAGTAAATAAACTAGATGACAAGAGTAGTCAGTCATAAGAGAGTACATGCGAATGTTTTTTATTTTAAAGTCACGCATAATGCTTGTCTGTTTAGTACAACATGCACTCTTATACAGAAACCAAAAACACCAAAGAAAAAAAAATGAAAGAAAATCAAGAGAAGTTAAATGGCACGCGCATGGAGTTTACTTTTCGTATTCACAGAATGAGAAGTTAAGACAAAAGAGAGATAGATAGAGAGAAAGAAAGGAAGTTACAATTCTGTATAGAATTTGAATCGTCGTAAAGTAAAGCAAAAATAATAAAGAGAGAGAGAGAGGGAAAGAGAGGGAGGAGAGAGAAAAAAAACGAAACTTAGAGGCATAAAAAATCATAGGATGAATATGGTGATGATGAGACAATATCTGTAGAATTTGTACCAAAATTTGAGAGAGGAGTATCAATCCAACCACTACTATCGTAATGATGATCGAGATCAGTGAGATGATTGACCGATGCATCATGTAATTGTTCGTATTCTACATTAAAGCAAAAGAAAAATAGAAAAAAGATGAAAAAAAAAACTTTAAATACAAACCATTTTGATCATCAAGAACAGGTGCTAAGACTTGGTGATGATTTGGATTGGTTGGAATATGAAATATATTCGTATAATCAACTAATGTTGGTGTTGAATCATCAACTAAAACCGATGATGATGATGGTAGGGGAGGTGTCATAGGTAATAATGTTGGAGGAGGTAAAGGGATATCATCATGTTTATTAATAATTTGTATTCGTACAGCTCGACGTGATGATACAGGTGATGTTTGTGTTCGTTGTGATTGAGGAGGAATAGGTGCGAGTATAACTGATTGTGGTTGTCCAGTCAATTGATAGAACCAATCGTGATTGTTTTCAGTTGATGGAATTATTGCTTGACACATAGCTAAGACATTCGATTGAATAGGATGAGGAGTTATTTGAGATGATAATGATGGTGGTGGTGATAATGATGATGATTGAGATGAATAAGAATTAGATGAGAAAGATGATGTACAATGAGGGGGCGAAGAGATGAGTGTTGAATCGTTGAAAGATTGAGTTTTTTTAAATGTTGATTTATTAACATTAGTTGATCGTTGTTTAGGTTTGAATTTGTAATCTGGATGATCGATATGATGTTGACGTTTCAATGTTTCGGCCATGTCCAAAAACGGTTGTTTTTCTTCGACTGACATGTTTCTAAAATAATTGAACAAGAAATCGAAAAAATGAATCGTCAACGAAATCCGATCGAACCTCCATGTTTCGCCAAGAAGTTTACTCAGCGACGTTTGACTAACACCATAGCCATCACTTGAAACACGTTTTCGTTCACCACGTGCCCATAAAAGAAACGCGTTCATTGGTCGTTTAACAATTGAATTTCGATTTGTTTTTAAATTTAAATTATTTTCCAATGTGTCAGTCATTAGTTCATCGTTCGTTTGTATGGGTGTCATTGCTTCCATTTTCGGCAAACAAGAATCCATTGGTAAATACTAAATAAATTGATCAAGATCTTTCAAAACCGGTTTTTTAATCTACGTGAACTTACATCATGAAATGACGAAGATGGAGCTGACATCATCGTCATTCTTTAACGTATCTCGAACTGAATTTAAACAAACAAAAATTTATTTATATATGTATATATACAGATACGTATAGAGATATATCTTGTGGTAAACGTGTTATATATAATTTACCCTTGACTAGAGTGAGAGAAAATGTAGAAGTAGAAAAATAAAATAAAAAAAAAGAAACGTGCGCTTTTCTATATCCAGTTCACAAATGAATCATTGATGTTTTAGAGAGACACGAAAGAAATTTTTATTAATTTAATAGAAAAATAAATAGTTTAACAACGATTACATTGAATATACGTATTTGATGTTAAAGAGAAATTATATAAATTCGAATTTAAACGATATAGATGCTCGTGGATTGGAAAACCAATTTTGAATTTGTTTCATGGATTGAGAGATTTATGTTCATGTACTTTCGATGTTGACATATTGAGAAAATGATCTCATTTAGTCAACTAATTCATAACAGAACAGTCGAACATTTGTCTATTTTGATATCTAGCAAACTGTCTAGCCGACTGCGAGTATGAATGAATGAATGGAAAAGGAATACATCAGATGACCTAGCTTGCTTATGTATATATAGGTAAGGAAATGCATCTTTTGCAATCATACAAATCAAACATGCATAATCACGATCAAGTATCTCAATTCAACTTCAAATTCAGTCAATGTTTTATGTTGGACAATGATAATGATGACGATGATACTGACAGTTCAATAAATCAACAAGAACAACAACCCGTTGATATTCTAGAACAAGAAGTAAGAAAATTTTTGATTTTATCTTAAATCTTATTCTTATGTCATTTGATTTAGTTACATGATTTAAAAATCTACGAAAATCAAGTAGCTGCATTACGTGGTGTATGGACAGATTATCCTCGTAAACGATATCGTATGGAATTTCGTATCGAAATGGGTCAATTAATTGGTTATTCTGATGTTCATCAAGGCAAAGCATTGACAAGTTATGATGGTCAAATGATAAACATGGTTATTGTTTATCCAAAAGATTCTGATCGACGATTAAAACATTATCGTGGTCGACTTGGTTGGAACAAGAAATATATTGTTTGGGAAAAAGAAGATTCAACCGAACCGCGTGGTTGGCGTTCGTGTCGACGTTGGATTAAACTTAAATAATTTGTGTGTGTGTATAGAATTTGTTTTGTTTTGTTTTTTACATATTGATGGCTCTCAATAAATTGATGAAAATTCATAGATTTACTTTCGTCTTTTATTTGGGCGAAAGTATTGCACCGTTTGATCCTCGATGGGTTTTTTGTATAAATATAAAAAAAACGAATATTAAGTGCTGTGTGAAATTGACAAAACACCCGCACCCTCAAGAGTGAAACAGAAAATCAACCTCAAGCACATGTTCTCTACAGATTAAAAGTTGAAACATTACATCTCAATCCGTATGTACAAAATGCAATCTCTGCTGATTTTCTTCGTAGTTGGGACACATATAATCATGAAATCTCTTATTGGCAAGTTGTTCTGTTGTTTAAATCAATTCAAATAAGTTTGTTTATGTTTATTGTTTAAGGTGGCATGCATGAACAACAAGTTTTATCAATCGATCATCAACTTGGTGGCAATCCATCTCTAACCAATGTCAGCAAATAGCAAGAAAGTTTATCGGCAAATCCGGCACTTTTTAAAAATCGAAGAATTAAAGATCGACTCGATGCTTTTGAACAAACACGTATTCAAGAAGAAACTCGACTTGTCTATCGAAATATGAATACACGTTTCTTAGAATTAAAAGGTTCGATTGGTTTATTGAATAATGGAGTTTGTGAGATTGTTTCACCTGTTATGCTCGATTCAGTAGCTAACTGTTCGAATGGATGTCTAACAGGTTTGTCCAGTGATAGACCTCTGTGGTATATGCGTGATCCATCAACGGATTTTTAAAAAAAAGATTTGTCAATGGACCTCGAGTTAGTGTCGGTTTTTCGGTCATATTGTTTCCAAAGATGATAACTCGTTCAGCGCACATCTGTGTAGGATGTACTCTAATTAATAGTTTTGCTCATTATTGTAAACATAGAATTTTTTTCATATAAATAATAAAAATTCATCCAAGAAATAGATCAATATCTGTTTGTATAAATCACGTATTTATTTACTATTAAAAGAAGAATCGAACAACATATTGTCATTCATCTTCTTATCAGAAGACAAAATAGACTGAGATTCAGGACAAATTTTAATCAAACAAAGAGACGATTATTTGCATATGTATCTTCTTCGAGATATTCTCTCATATATTCATATATCATATAGGATTCAATGTTTGCTAATGGCACACTATTCTTGTCTTTTATTTTTAGCGATTTGTCTTGCGAATTATTTCAAGCTGTAATAAGAGAATCTTTTCTCTTTTTTTTTCTTTCTCAAATTTATATACATACATATGTTGATTAAATGGACTCACCTTTTTTTCTCGATTTATTATATAAATAAATATATATACGGCTTGATTCGAGCACATACGTATATATACGTATATACAGTTTGTATCATCATCATCATCATCACGAAAGATCAATAAACTTAATTTCGGACTCGATTTCTCTCTCGTTCTCTGTTTGTCTCTTTTCATATGTTCTCGACATCTTTCTCATTCATTTATCGTCTCTGTCTAAACCCGTAGATATGAAATCGGCATCATGGAATTCGTGCTGATTCATATTCAATGGGAAAGTCATTGAACGAGTCAACAACTAATTAGACTGATTGATTCAATCAAATTGAAGAGAAGGAAGAAAAACCGCGCCTACTTACAATCGAGTTCAAGTTTGAGGTAGTAGGTTTGTTAGCTTGGTTAATTTATCAATTGGCTAACCGACCTGATTACTTCATGCAATGAACTTGAATCACTCATTGATTTCAACAAAAGGTAACAGTATGTAAATTTACCTAAACACAAATGATTTAT
>ERZ778027.2430-NODE-2430-length-23170-cov-6.277482_pt1 | contig 23170 bp, 23 predicted proteins | sample MGYA00375757_ERZ778027 | MGnify/ENA primary metagenome ERZ778027 (study PRJEB29350, sample SAMN05389817) | bioreactor metagenome | isolation source: Ammonium sulfate bioreactor | place: South Africa: University of Cape Town | collected 2014-02-18 ...
ACAGAGACTTTACTCCACGTCGCGCCGCCGAGGCTTCCCATCGACCAGAACGTCAGATCGCGAAGCTGGCGATCGTCGCTGATGTAGGAGAGCAAACCCGTGCCGGCTCCAGCCAGCGCGGCAAATGCAATGCCGGCGAGAAGCATGATTGCCATCGATGTCCGCCCGCCGCGGCTCGCAACCATGTAGAGCAGGAACGTCGCCATCAGCGCGCCGACGAACGCTGCGATAGGAAGGATCTCGAACGGAAGCTTATTGACGGACTCCGGCAGCAATGTTCCGCCGAGCACGATCGCGAGCGCCGCGGCGAACCCCGCGCCGGACGAGACGCCGATCAACCCGGGATCGGCGAGCGGATTGCGAAACAGACCTTGCATCACCGCGCCGGAAGCCGCGAGCGCAGCGCCGACGGCTGCCCCGAGCAACAAGCGCGGCAATCGGATTTGGGTGATCACCAGCGCGTCGCGCGCGAAATCCGTTTGCTCGCTCGGATCAAGCCCCAGCAGAATCTCGAACACGCGTCTCGGCGCGATGGAAACTGAGCCGAAGCAGATCGCAGCGATCGCCACGACGGCCAGCAAGACGCATAGCGCCACCATCGCGACCGTCTTGCGATACGCTACTTGCGGAATGTGCTGCATCACTGAAGATCGGAGCGCTTATCCGGTTTGGCGAGTTCCGGATAGGCCGCGAGGATCAGATCCTGCGCCGCATTCGGCGTGCGCGGACCGAAGCTCAAGAGATAGCCGCCATCGAAAATCAAGATCGACTTCGATTTCGCGGCCGGAGTTGCAGCAAACGCGGGTACGGCCATGATGCTCTCGACCGTCGTTACCTGCTGCCCGTTCGCCATCGCGATGATGACATCGGGCGCGGCTTCGAACAGTGCTTCATCGCTGATCGGCTTCCAACCCTCGAGCGACGACGCGACGTTCTCCAATCCGGCAAGAGCCAGGATGCCGTCGGCCGAGGTGTTGCGGCCGCCGACCATCGCCCGGCCGTTTTGGAACGAGAGAATGAAGAGAGCACGGCGCGGCTTCTTGATTTGCGCGCGCAGCGCGTCGACTGCCGCAAACCGTTTATCGATATCGGCTGCGAGTGCGGCGCCTTTCGACCCTTCGTCCAGGAAATCCGAGATTTCCTTGACCTTCGTCGAAATGCCCGCAGGCGTCGAAATTTCCGGAATCGTGAGCACCTTGATGCCGGCTCCCTCGATCGTACTCAAGACATCGCGCGGCCCTGCGGATTGTACAGCGATGAGCGTCGTCGGCTTCAGCGACAGAAGACCTTCGGAAGAGAGCGCCCGCACGTACCCGACATTCGGCTTCTCTTTCAACGCCGATTCCGGATACGTGCTGGTCGTATCGACACCAACAAGAATATCGGATCGCCCGAGCGCGTAGACGATCTCGGTCACGACGCCGCCCGCCGCGATCACGCGCGCAGGCTGCGAAGCCGCCGCTTGCGGCGCGGCTCCGGTCTGCTGCGCTTGTTCGCCATTGGCTGACAGCGGCGCCAGGGATAGCCCGAGGATCGCCACCAAAGCAGGCAGTATCGCGATTTTCATTGGCGCCTACGCTTCCCCTTTTGACGCCGTCTCGGTCCGAAGTTTCTCGAAGCGAGCCACCTGCTCCGGCTTCAAATTCTTCGCTTCGTCGCGGCCAACGAAGATCTTGAACATCGCCTGACCATCGCCGTTGAGAAACTGGATCGAGCAAGAACGGCGCTTGAAGAACGGCCGGTCGACGAAATAGATCGCCGCACAGCGCTCGATTTTGAGGTGACCGCCGAGCGGGCTGTCGCCATGAATATTGAAGTAACCTCGCGCGTGCGTGCCGGCAGGAATGGTGCAGGCTGTCTCGAACACACCGTCTTCCGTGTGCACGATAAAGACAACGTCGCCCCAGCTGGTCAGGTCGTCCCAGATCCGGTCGAACTTGTCTTTTGAAGCAACGGCTGCGTTTTCAGCCGGAAGACAATCGAGAACGGAACGGTAGGAAACGGAATGAGCAGCAGCGACTGCTTCGAGCACGCCGTCTGGATTGTCGCGAAGCGCATTACGCACTGCGGCTTCCGCATTCGGATCGGCTGAAACGCTGTCTCGCACGGCGAGGTTCATGATCGACAAAACCTTCTCTTACTCAGCCGCAGCTTTGTTGTTGAGGCTCAGAGACTGGATCACATGAAAGCCTTCGAATTGCGGATGACCGAGGAACATCGGCTTGCGGTCGCCCGCGCCACGGTGCGACGCCCGGAACTCTTCGGATTTCGTCCACGCGTCGAAATCAGCGAAGCTCGACCATGTGGTATGCGATGAATAGAGCGTGTGATCCTCATTCTCGGGACCGCGAAGAAGATGAAACTCGATGAATCCCTTCATCCGGTTGAGATGTGAATCGCGGCCTTTCCAGGCGGCTTCGAATTCGCTCTCTTGTCCCTTGATCACCTTAAAACGGTTCATCGCGATAAACATGTCATACCCTCATTTGCATGGTCCCGGATGAATCGCGAACATCGCGATCGAACGGGTTTTTTTGATTTTTCGACTTTACGTTTGGTCGGCGCTGGCATTGCCGGACAAATGTCCGAGCATGGCTGGAGACTGTGCTCGCTATCGTCTGTTTCGCCCTACGGCAGTCACTCCATCAAACGTGCGCAGCTCGGCCGCCAACGACCTAGTTGTTGCATAGTTAAACTGTACTATATATGTCAACATTCAAACTGGAATGCAAGCGTGTGGGAACAGGGGTCGAACGCGTGACATCGGCGATACAAAACCGTCGGAGAGATCACCGCGCGAAAAAACCTGCTGAAACGGCAACGGACTCCGTTGTCCCATTGCCTGAGGGAATGAACCCCGCCGTGCCTGAATGGAGCAGCCTGGATTTATTCAAGGGCGCGAAGGAATTATTGATCCGGCATAATGGCGCCGACTATCGCCTCCGCATTACGGCGGCAAACAAGCTGATCCTGACCAAATAAAATTATCAAACGGCGTCGCGCGTTCAAATGCCCGCTGTCGTGGAGATCGCTCCGAAGCCAGCGCCGCTAACGTCAGGACGCTCAGCTGCCCGGCAGCTGACATTCCGCATCGGGCAAATCCGACTGAAGCAACGGATCTGCAATTTCATCCGAAAGAGCTTCGAGACGCTTCATATCCGTGATGCGCATTCCATGATCGGGCGCGGTCTCGATCATACCCAGCTCATCGAGTTCCACGAGCATCTTCGCAAGACGATCGACGCTGATCCCGAGATAACCGGCCACCACTGCGCATTCCAACGTATCGTCGATCAACGCCGGATCGCGCCCTTCGCTTTCGTTCTGATGTGCGAGGGCGACGAGAAACGCCGCGAGCTGCACGAGCTGCCGCGGACTTCCGGTATTGACGATATGATCCCGTCGAAGCGCGAACTCGCGTTCGACCGCATCGTCAAATCGGCTCTTCGCCCGCTCATCCTCGGCGGTCAGGCGATCGATTTCGTCGAGAGCGAGGCATCTGACTTTCGTGTCGACCACAGCCCGCGCAGCCGTCGCGTGACGTTCGAGAAATCCCATTCCGACGACGTCACCGGCGAGCGCGAATTCGATGATCTCGCGAGTCTTGTCCGGATGCGTGAGGTAAATGCAGAGCGCTCCCGTCTCAATTCTATAGAGATGGGATTTCAAATCGCCTGCCTCGAAAAGCACCTCGTTACGCTGAAGCGACCGAAGGGTGTCGTCCGTCGCAAGATCTTCGACTTTGAAAACGGGAACGAGCACTGCGGGCTCGCAATTTTCAATCACCAGATTCAACGCACGCACTCCGGTCTACGGGGGACCCGCCGGGAAAGGCGACGGGGATTTCATCTGCGCGATTGGTATTCTAGAGCGTTGGAAACTTAGGATTGGTCTGCAATCCGAATAGGCCTAACGGAATATGAATATACTGAGCATTCTGGCTTTTTCCGCCGCTTTTGTCCAACACATTGCGACATCCGGTAAATACGCCGGGCCAAGTCAGCGGTTCCGCATTATTGGCGGTCAGCTTTTAAACTGAGCATTCCGAACCGCAGGCGATCCCCGGCCCAACCTCGAATTGCAGGGTGCTGTGCCGGATATCGAACTCTTTCTGCAACATCTTGGCCGTGCTGACGATGAAAGCGTCACCCGGATGCCCGGCCGGCATGACCAGATGGCAGGTCAATGCCGTCTCCGTGGTGCTCATCGGCCAGATATGCAGATCGTGAACGCTCTCAACGCCGGGCAATGTTACCAGCTTGCTCCTGACGCCATCCGTACTGATCCTAGCTGGCACGCCATGCAGCGCAAGCCGCATGGTATCCTTGAGAAGGCCCCACGTTCCCCAGACGATCACGCCGGCGACGACGAGGCTGACGACCGGATCCAACCAATCCCACCCAGTCGCCAGCATCGCGAAGCCCGCCAGAACGACGCCGAGCGACACCGCTGCGTCCGCCGCCATGTGCAGGTAAGCGCCGCGGATGTTGACGTCATGCTTGGTGCCCGAAACGAACAACCATGCGGTGAAGCCATTGATCAGAATGCCAATGCTGGCGACGATGATGATTGTCACATCGTTGACCGGCGGCGCCGATTCGCCGAGGCGTTGAACGGCCTCCAGTGTGATCGCGCCAACCGCGATCAGCAGCAGCACGGCATTGGCCAATGCCGCGAGAATGGTCGACGATCCAAAGCCATAGGTATATCGCAACGTCGGACGGCGCTTCATGAGAAGCGTCGCGCCCCATGCGATCAGAAGCCCCAAAACGTCACTCAAATTGTGCCCGGCGTCGGCGAGCAGCGCCATCGAGTTCGCATAAAAGCCAGCGCCGGCCTCGACCACGATAAACGCAACATTCAGCGCGGCGCCCAGTGCGAACGCAAATCCGAAGTCCTTGGGCGCATGGCTATGGCCATGGGCATGACTGTGGCCGGGCGAGTCTGAGCCATGTTCATGATCGTCATGCTCATGATCGCCGTGGTCGTGCCCCTCGTGAGAGGCAGACTGAGACTCGCCGGTCTGATGTTCCGTCGTCACGACAATATACCTGCTGCACGCGCGCCATATGACTTGCCGGGCAATAACTTAGAATGTGGAACCGCCCTGTCAAAGGCGCAACTCGCACTGCAGCTCTGCGCTGAAATCCGGCATCAGCGATCTAACGCTTGTCGAGCCCGCTGATCCGTTCCAGCAGGCGCGGACGCCGGACGGGCGGCGGCGTCGCCCCGACCGCATCCTTCACCGGCTCTCCCGCCGGTAGCGGCGGCGGCCGATCGACATCCGGCGCCCCCTTGCCGTCGCTGGAAGCATCGTTGTCGTTGCCGTTGAGTGCCCGCAAATAAGGCTGCGCGCGTGGCTCCCGCGCCGTGTCCGCTCCGTTACCGTTGCTTGGAGCGACGGCTTCATGATCCGCGGACCGGACGGGACGCGGCGCGGCGATCCGTTCCGCCAGCGGCTTGCGCGGCGTGGCATTCGCCACATCGGCTTCTTTCTCGGCGGAGGGGCGGGTCCCCATCCGGCGCAACTCGTCATGAAAGTGCTGCGCCTGGCGCGACAGACGTTCCTGATCGGCCGCGATCTCGGCGCGAAGGGCCGCAATCGTCTGCCGCTGTTCGTCGACTTCGACCTGCAGCGCGCTGAGATCCGCCTTCTGCGCGATGCCCGGCGTACCGGCCGCGTTTTCCTCGAACGCCTTTACGGCCGCCTTCAGCTTCGCGAGTTCCGTCGACTTGGCATCGCTCGCGGCCTGCAAGTCTGCGAGACGATCCTCCAGCGCCATGCGTTGCGCGTCTTCGTTGCCGACGTTCGCCTTGGCTGAGGCCAGATCGGATTCGGCTTTCGCAAGCGCCAGCGTCAGCTTCTTGAATTCGGCATTGCGATCACGCTCACCGGCTGCCGCTTTCGCCTTGCCATCCGGCGACTGCAATCGCGCAATCAGTGCGGCCTGCTCACGATTTTGCGCGCGCAGGGATTCGAGCTCCGACTTGAGCGCCACGCTGCCGTCGGCCCGATCATCGGAGCGGCTGGTCCGGAAACGCGACGCGCGCGTATCGAGCGTCGTGCGCAGCTTGACGAGTTCCTTTTCGCGTTGCGCGTTGATCTGCGCCGCTTCCTCGAGCGCCGTCGCCTGCTTGGCGCTGGTCGCGAGCAACTCACGGATTTCGCGATCGCGCGTTGCGAGCAGCTTGCGCGTTTCGGTCAGCCGCAGTTCAACCTTCGGCAACCGGTCGAGGATCGCCTGCTCAAGGACGCGCCGTGCATTCTCATGCTCGTCCGCGCTCATCTTATGGTCTGCGATCGTTTCCGTCAGCTCTTGGATCTTGGCATCCCGCCGATTGATTTCGACGCTTTGCCGGGCGGTCGAAAAACTCGCCTCCTCGACCTTCGTTTCGAGCCGATGCACTTCCATCGCGAAGTCAGCCCGCATCCGATCCTTGTCGGCGCGGATTTCCTCCTCGGTGAGCGGTAGCGTGCGTTTCAGCGCTTCGGTCGTGAAGCGTTCGATACGGCGGCGATAGGCCGGCAAAAGGACAACGACGAGCAGGGCCGCGATAAGGAATCCCAGCGTCACGAGCATCGCGGCGTAAAGCGTGATCAAGCAACACGTCCTGAACTGGTCGGCAGCGCGGCCCCCGCCGCGCGCGGAATTCCCATAGATCGAGAGAAACCCGCTTTTGCGGGTTTCTGCAACATCGAACACGCGTTTATGGACACAGCCATCAGAACGGGTTCCACGTTGGGTTTCGAGTATACTTCAAATAGCCGACGTTGGCACCGAGCCGCAGTCCGACGCCCGCTCGAATCGGCGCCAGTGTGACATGCCCTGACTTCTGCAGTTGCACACTCACACCACCGATCAGATACGCAGCGCCCTCGACGCCGCCGAACCGGTCGAAAATGTCTGACGGGTCACGAAGGTTGTACACAAGCGTCATGACCTTGGAGCCGTCGGCGCCGAAATCGTATCCGACCGAAGGACCCTGCCAGTAGACTTTGAAGTCGCCCGCGTCCTTGGTGTAGAGCGTGCCCTCACCGTAAGCCAAACCGGCAACGAACGCACCACCGGCGTCCTGGCCGAGGATATAGCCGTTCGGCCTACCGGCTTTCTGGAACGTCCATTCGATTGCGGATGCCAGCCCGCCGCTGATTTTGCCGAAGAAATGATTGCCCGCGCGGACGATCTCGTCTTCCGAATACGTGCCGCGAACGGGACCGCGATCCGCCGGAGGACCGGAATTGTAATAGTCTTCGCGGCTCGCGCTTTCTTGCGGCGGACGATAGGGCTCGCCATACCCCTGTGAATCGCCGGAGTCGCGTTCGCCATTGTACGCGCCATACCCGCCGCTCCTGGGAGCCTGCTGATCCGAGCCGCCATAACCGCGGTTCGCCGGTGCGGGCTGATAATAGCTGTCGCCACCTGCACCTGCCGGAGCCTGGTAGGAGTCGCCCGCTGGCGGTGGCGCCTGGCGATAGGTGTCGTAACCGCCCTGCCCCGAATAGCTTTCCGACGGCGGCCGATAGGCATCGTCGACGGCGCCGGCAGTCGATGCCGTCAAGGCCACACAGACAATGAGCGGCAAGCTCGCAAGCGCCGCAGCCGTGCGTGCCGGCGTTCTGAATGTTTTGGAGATCGTCTGGAAGACGCGGCTCATCATTAGGACCCCAGCTTTGTCGAACGCGCCTTGCACACCCTTCGAGAGGTTGACGGATTCCGCGCGCGACTACCCCCTCAGCGAAATCCGTAAGCAGATTCGCGGGATTCTGTTGCTAAAGTATGGCCGATTCGCGTTGCCTATGCGCCACGCGCATTTGGGCTGGCTTCGTCGCCGCTGCGCCACAGCGGCTGGCGGCCCCACGCAACGAAATGCGGATTGCGAAACCCTCGCGCAAAATGTCCGTAGGTCAACGGCTTGCCGTCGAGCATCGTGACCGAGCCGCCCGCTGCTTCGAGGATCGCCTGCCCCGCCGCAGTATCCCATTCGCACGTCTCGCCGAAGCGCGCATAGAGATCGCCTTCGCCCGCCGCGATCAGGCAGAACTTCATCGCCGAGCCGAGCGGTCGCGCCTCGTGAACATTGAGTTCCGCGAGCAGATGCGCGCTGGCCCCGCCCGTCGACCGGCTATTGAATGCGACGAGCGCATTGCGATCCGGAGCACGCGTCTCGAGCTTTTTCCAGTTGAGCGCGGAGAATGCTTCGTCGCCCGCAAGAGAAAGCCGCGCTTCGTACGCACTGCCATCCGACCGCGTGACGAACAGACGTTCTGACGGCGGCAGGAAGATCAGCCCGAACGCGGCCCGCCCGTCTTCCACGTATGCGACGTTGATCGAAAACTCCGGCTTGCCGCGAATGAAAAGACGCGTGCCGTCCAGAGCATCGATGAGAAAGAACCGCCGCGCATAGCCATGCGTCGCCCCGGCCGCGATGTCCTCTTCGGCAACCAGCTGAACACCCGGCGCAATCCCGGATAATGCCGTCAGCAGCACGGCCTCGGCTTCGCGATCCGCAACCGTCACCGGCGACCGGTCCGCCTTTTGCTCGATCGCGACGCCTTTCTGAAAATGCGCCATCTCCACGCGCCCTGCGTCACGCACCGCCGGCAGCAACGCCGCGATCAACGCGTCAGGGTTGGTGAAATCGATCTCCGGATTCGCCTGCAATGAAACACCAATGGAATTCTGCCCGCGCCGCATGCGCGCCAGATGCGCCTTCGTACGAATTGAGACCGTGGCGCGTAAGACTCATGCCCTCAATGAAAACCGGGTCTCAGAGAAGCCGCCGGTCACAGGGCTTGGCAACGGCGATGCGGCGCATGTATCAGAGCATACAACAATTTCGCAAGCGGCCGGATTGGCTCGCGTCGCGCTGTCGCGCTTGAGCGGTCTCACGCTTCGACGCCGGGCTTGCATCAAAAAGGGTCGATAATGAGCCAACGTGCACCTGTGCCGCCGACCGATCTCGAACTCGCAGCGCTGATCTCGAGCCGGATCTGTCACGACATCATCAATCCCGTCGGCGCCATTTTCAACGGCTTGGAAATCCTCGACGAAGACGATGACGCGCAGGCCAAAAGCTACGCCCTGAACGTCATCCGCAACGTCACGGAACAGGCATCGGCGCGGCTTGAATTCGCCCGCTTCGCGTTCGGAGCCGCCGGCTCCGCAGGCGCCATGATCGACCTCACGACGGCCGAGAAAATCTCCCGTGGCTTCGTCAAGATCACCCAGGGCAAGCACAAGCTGATCTGGCGCGGCGCTCCGGGCTTTGTCGCCAAGGACAAGGTCAAGCTGCTGCTCAATCTCATTGCATCCTCGGTCACGGCGCTGCCGCGCGGTGGCGAGATCGACGTTGCGATCGCGGGCTCATTCGAGCAGCCGAGCTTTCTAATTCGATGCAAGGGCACCAGCGCGCGCCCGCCGCAATATCTGACGGACTTCGTCGCCGGCAATCCGCTGGCGCTCGATGCCATGTCGATCCAGGCCTATTATACGTGGCGCATCGCACCGACGGCCGGCATGCGGCTCGAGATCCTGAAGGACGGCGCCGACATTCTTCTCGTCGCCAAGCCCGAGTGATATCGCCGGACGCGCAGCGAAACGTGCCGCTGCCCCGAAGGCGCCTCAGAGCTTAACGAGACCTTAAGTGTTTGCGTAACAATCTATGTGCGGCTGCGCGAGACATCCATCACATGCTGCACTGCTTCATCGTCGATGACTCCGACATTATCCGGAAGTTCACCAGGCTCATTTTCGAGAACCTCGGTTTCCGCGTGAGCGAAGCTGACGGCCCCGTCGCCGCGTTCGAGCGCCTGCGTACGGAATCGCCGGACTACATTCTCGTCGACTGGCGCCTTCCCGACACCAACAGCATCGAGTTCATCGCCAAGCTGCGCACGCTGCCTCTCGATCAGCGGCCGTACATCATCTACCTCGTGACGGAAAACGAACCGCATGAGATCAAGCGCGCCCTCGCGGCAGGCGCCGACAGCTTCCTTCTGAAGCCGTTCAACCGCGAGATCATCGAGATGAAGCTCGCCGAGATTCGCGTGACGGCCTGAGACGCGCCGCGCCTTCCGCACGCAAAGCTCTCCAACCGCAAACGCAATCCCCACAAACAGAAATGGTGCTCGAGGACATCCTCAAGCACCATCCGAAATATCTACGCAGCTTTTCGGAGGCTTACTGTGCGCCGTCCTGCGGTGCTTCCGGCGTCGGATAACCTTCGCCGTTGTCGAGCTTCACCGGCGGACCATCGCTCGCTTCGGGCGCTGCTTTTTCAGTGTTGTGATGTGCCGGCTTCTTCGCCGCTTCATTCAGAGAGCCCGTCTCGACCGGCTTGGCTGAGTGGTTTGTGTGCTCAGGCTTTGCGGCAGCCTCAACGGGAGCGGCCTCAGTCTCGGACGATGCGGCCTCCGGCGTCGCTGCGGCTGCATTCGTGGAAGCCGCGGACGGCGCGCTCGTGTGCTGCGCATGCTCAACCGGCTTCTTGGGATCGGCGATCGTCTTCGCGGTCTTTTTCTTTTCCGCGCCAGACTCCGGCTTATTGGCGACGCCCTTTTTCTTCGCCGCCGCAGACTCGCTGTCGTTGGCCGCTGCCTTCTGCGGCGCGGCATCGGCTGCATCATCGGCAGCCGCCGTTTCGTCCGACTTGGGCAGCTGCGATCCGCCCCAGCACACCGTAGCCTCGGCCGTGCACGTATGCTCGTCAAAGACGATGAAGTTCAGGAACAGCTCACACGAAACGCTTTTCTTGCCGGTGCGATAGTCCTTGACGCCCAGCTCCGACATCTTCGACGCGATCGTTTTATCGAGTAGCGCCTTCGCGTCTTTCGTCGGGCCGTCCTTGCCGTAGTCGTTGACGGTGAACCCGTACCGCTTGCACGCAGCCGTTGCCGGCAGCGACACCGCGGCGATGAAAGCGGCCGCTGTTGCACCCGCTGCAACGAGGTTGAAGATAGCGCGCATACTGAAATGCCCCCGTGATACCCACCCGATCCTGCCTGCCTTTATATTGACGGGACCGTGGCAGGACGAGGGCGACTTTTGCAACCTATGGAGTTCTCGACACTTTGTTGCACCTCGCCCACAGCTTTCCACGGCTCTCGATCGAGCAGAAGCAGTGAGCGGAAGTCGCCGCCGGGCTTAGTGCATGTAGGGCGATTGACCGCCGTTAAGGCCGATGCCGGAATCGAAAAAGAATCCCGAGTCGAACGGACCGGCAGGTGTCTGGCGATAAAGGCGCGGATCGCGATAGCCCGAACCGCCGGCCTTGCCGCGCGCGTCGGTGTTGATCGAGTCGCCGTAGCCGTACGAGTAGCCTCCGCGCTTACGCCGAATTGTATATCCGTCGTCCTGACTCGAGTTCTGATAGCCCTTTTTCTGCGCATTCGCTGGCGCCGCGACGCACACGAGCATTCCAACGAACAGCAAGGCTGAAACGAACTTGAACGTCATCGAAGAGACCTCTCTTTGGCGCCGCGGTTGCGTCCCCACGACGCGCTCAGAATACCGGAATTGTCTTTGAACTCCCTCAAGAAATGGTTGCCGCCGCCAATTCCGGCAAGGCTGTATCTTATCCACCACGCCTCTGCCGGAAACACGACCGCTTCGCTGTCGAGTTGTACGGATTGTCACAGGATGTGTGATATGATTCCCACTGTTGGGGACTATTCATTGGTGGTGACTCAAATGCGAAATATCGCGGGGTCGCTGTCGCATCGTGGAGACGTCATATAATGGACATCGCGACCCTACTCATCCAATTGATCAGCGGAGCAGTTGGCGGCAACGTCGCCGGCGGTCTTCTTAAGAATCTGAGCCTTGGCACGCTCGGCAACTCGATTGCCGGCATCGTCGGCGGAGGCATCGGCGGCCAAGTTCTCGAGCACGTATTTAATACGGCGGTCGCGGGCGGATCCTTGGACCCGATGGCCATCCTCACCCAGGTTCTCGGCGGTGGTGTCGGCGGCGGCGTCCTCCTGGCCATCATCGGCGCGATCCGCAACGCAATGGCAAAAACCTGATCGAATTTCTTCCGATACGATTGAAGCCCGCTGGATCATTTCCAGCGGGCTTTTCTTATGTCGTTCGCAAAGAAACGCGTCGCGTCAGCCGCAAGCCTTCTGACGCGATACGCAATGCGGCAAGCCGACGGACGACGTATCGCAACGCGTGCGGACTGCTCCGTGTGCTTTCCATCCGTGTGCGCTGATCGAGTTCTTCAAAGCAGCATTCGACATGAACTTGGCAAGATCGAGCGTCACCATCGTCGCCTGACCACCGGCCAGCACGCACTTCGCCGACGCTTCCGTCGAAGCAACCGCGAGGCCAGCCGCAGCGATCATCCCCATTCGCACAAACGTCTTCATCTCAGTCTCCCCTGTTTCGCAATTCGCGACCAACGCCGCGGCAGTCAGGCGAGCAGTCGCCAAGACCGAGCGTTCGTTTGCGGCGCGAACGAACTCCTCCGACAAGGCAAGACCTGAGCCTTGCCTTCGAGCGACATTAGCCCTGGAATTTAAACGCAGGTGTTGCGCAGCAGGCTGAACACACAGCTTTCCGACGACTGCGGCTCGACGGCCACGGCCGTCATGCATCGCCGATCGCGCAATTGGCGCTTTGTGAAGAGACGGCGCTCAACACGTTCGCACGCGCCTTTGCGCAACATCAACGCAGATATGCGGCGCAGCATGGTATGCGGTGGCACGTGGCCACCGCTCAGACTGGTTCAACCGGCCTTTTGCAGGTCGACAGCCTTGGGTCCCTTGCCACGTTTATCGGGTTCGGTCTCGAAAGAGATCCGCATACCTTCATTCAACTCACCAATGCCCGATCTCTCGACGGCGGTGACATGAACGAACACGTCATTGCCCCCGGTATCGGGTTTGATAAATCCATAACCTTTTTGGGAATTGTAGAACTTAACGGTACCTGTTTGGCGCATGCGGCGGTCTCCTGGCGCAATCCGGCACTCACTTTCAGGCTCTTCCCTATGAGCCCTAAGCGATCACCGGGACGGACCTCGGAGCACAAAACCCAATCGCGCTCCCCGGCTCGTGCAGACGCGACCGGAGTGTGAACGCGGGAGAGGGCTGGCACGCCGATGCCCGCCTTAGCGTGCGTCAATTTATCTCGTGTTTGGTTGTTTTGTGCAAGGCGAAATGCTGCGGAGCAACGCAGATTGCGACTATTGCACGACGCCTTTTAGCACGAAACCGCACCCTTCGCCTTCCGCCATGCAGTCCCGGAGCGCCGGTAAAACGGTCTCTAGCTCGCCCCGGAGCAGGTAGGGCGGATTAAGGACCAGAACCCCCGTCGCCGTCAGCCCGAGCCCCGGAAAAGGCGCGCACACCGCCAGCCGGACGTCCAGAAACTCGAGACCTGGGCGCGACGTCGCTTCCGCCACGAAGCGATCGGCGGCCTCGACGTCCTTGAGCGGATACCAGATCACGTACACGCCGTCCTGAAACCGGCTCATCGCCTCGCGCACGCCAACCGCGAGATCGGCGAACTCGCTTTTTGCTTCGAACGGCGGATCGATCAGAATGACCGCGCGGCGTTCCTTGGGCGGCAGCAGCGATTTCACCGCGTGCCATGCATCGATGTTGAGAAAGGTCGTATTACGCGTCCGGCCGAGTTCGCGCTTCAGACGCTCGAACTCCGACGCGCTGAGTTCGTTGGCGACGAGAACGTCTTCTGGCCGCATGATCCGGCGAGCGATCAATGAGCTGCCCGGATAAACTTCGAGCTCACCGCTCGCGTTGTCGGCGCGCACTGCGTCGAGATACGGCTGCAGGAGTTCAGCGACGGGCGGCGCAAACTCGGCATTAAAGACCCGGCCGATCCCATCCTGCCATTCGCCCGTCTTGCCTGCTTCCACGCCTGCGAGATCGTAGCGCCCCGCGCCCGCATGCGTATCGATGACGCGAAACGGACGCGGCTTCTGCTTCATGTACGTCAGCACGCGCGCGAGCACGACGTGCTTCACCACATCGGCAAAATTCCCAGCGTGATAGCCGTGGCGATAATTCATTGTCGGCGACCGGAAAGCTGCTCGGAAAACATCGCAATAGGCGGCGCGGTTAGGCTTTCTGCTCCCACCGCCCGCTTGACGATTGCTGCCAATACGCGACGGTGCAGCCTGCAGCCTTCGCGGCTGTCCATTGGCCACGCGCCGATGTCAACGCTTCCGGATCGTGTCCGTCGAAAACATACACGAACCGTTCGGCGCCTTCGAATTTGTCGGCTTCCGCCCCGTCGACGAAAAAGCGAACGCCCGCGCCGTTGGGATTTTCGTGGCCGAGCGTCAGATAGACAGGCTGCAAATTCGCGTGCCCGATGCGCGCCGTTCCATGCGCCAGGAAGCTCTCGTCGTCATACGTCCAGAGCGCGAGGTCGAGCGCATCGAGACGTTCTTCGCTTCCCGCCTGCACGACCGCACGCCATCCGCGCGCCAACGTCTTTTCGAGAAGACTTGGCAGCACGCGTTCAAGCGTCTGATGTTCGAGATGATAAAAATAGACGTCCATCAGCGATCGCCCGGCTGAGACACGCACAGCTCTTTGAACTCTTGAAGTCCGTCGCGCATCACCTATCTAGCTCTATCCGGAGCGGCGCTTGGTTCTTGGAGCTGACGCCCGTGCGGGCGGTGAGTGCGGTGGCCTTCTTGCATTTCGCCACTGTGCTCCCGCCCGCTGCGATTTCATCCCCCCTATCTTTTCTTGCGATACTTGGCAGGCACTTCGCCAGCATCAACCAGAGCCGTCACGCACGTGCGCGTCAGGCCTTTCCTGTTGCTCTCGAAGCAGCGCCGAAGCTCCGTGCTGTTGGGAGCGTACTGCGCGCAGAAGTTCTGGTAATCGCCCGCGCAGGCGTTTCGCACCTTGGCCGAATACGCCATGGCGGGCGCCGCGAGGAAAAAGGCAGCGCACGCCGCGACGGCAGCGGCCAAAACAGTTTCAGATTTTTTCATTCGTGGCCCCTGTAGGTTCCTTAGGCTATCGAGACGAAAATTTCCCCCGCCGCAATGCCGGATGCCAGATCTCTGGCCGAGGCGGATGCGGGCGCAGCAATGCGAAACTTGATCCAGCTTTACGTTATTTTTTGGCGTAGGGATTTTCGCCCTTCCTCAAGCTGAATCGGATTGGGACGCCCGGAAGGTCAAAGGCTTCGCGCAGCGAGTTCGTGAGGTACTTGATATACGATTTTGGTAAAGCGTCGGCGCGTTGGCAAAAAGCAACGAACGTCGGCGGGCGCGTCGACGGCTGCGTGACATAACGAATTTTGATGCGCCGTCCCGCGGCTGCAGGCGGCGCATGCCGGCTCAGCGCCTCTTCGAGCCAGCGATTGAGCTGCGGAGTTGGGACACGGCGGTTCCACGTCGCGTGCGTCTTGATGATCGCCGACATCAGTTGATCGAGCCCGCTTTCTGAGCGTGCCGAAATCGCGACGACGGAAACGTTCGGAACTTGCGCGAGACTCTCCGCAACCGTCTTTTTCAGTTCACGGAGCACCTTCTGTTTTTCCGGGATGAGATCCCATTTGTTGATGGCAACGACGAGCGCGCGCCCCTCTTCCGTGACGCGATGGCCGATCGTGAGATCCTGATGCTCGAACGGACGTTCCGCATCGATCAACAGCACGACGACTTCCGCGAAACGGATGGATCGAACCGCGTCGCTTGCCGCGAGCTTTTCCGCCGTCTCGGTGATCTTCGCCTTGCGCCTCAAGCCCGCCGTATCGAACAGCAGGATCGATTGCCCTTTGTAGCTGAGTTCGCTCGCGACGCTGTCGCGCGTCAGGCCAGGCTCCGGCCCCGTGATCATCCGGTCTTCGCCGAGCAGCGCGTTGACCAGCGTCGACTTGCCCGCATTCGGACGGCCGACGATGGCAACGCGGATCGGCCGTGCCGGCGCAGGCGGCGGCGTCTTGCCGTCGCCCGCCGCGGCGGAATCGTCGTCGTCGCGGCCCTTCTTGCCCGTTTTCGGAATTTTCAAACCCAGCGCCGCGAAAATGTCGGTTGCGAGGTCGCCGATGCCCTCGCCGTGCTCGGCCGAAATCGCGATCGGAGCCCCGAGCCCAAGCGAAAAGGCGTCGAGAACGCCATCGGTCCCCTTGCGGCCCTCGGCCTTGTTCGCGACCAGGACGACCGGCTTCCCCGACTGCCGGGCGATCCGTGCAAAGGATGTATCGGAGCCAGTAACGCCCGCGCGCGCGTCGATCACGAACAGCACGAGGTCGGCCGCTTCGATCGCCTGTTCCGTCTGCTTGCGCATACGATCGGCGATCGAACCCTGGCGCGCTTCTTCGAGCCCCGCCGTATCGATCAGACGAAGGTTGACCCCGAATAAGTCGGTCACCCCATCGCGCCGGTCACGCGTCAGACCTGGCAGATCGGAGACGAGCGCCGCCCGCGTTCCGGTCAGGCGGTTGAACAGCGTCGATTTACCGACATTGGGGCGGCCGACAATCGCGACCACGGGGAGATGAGCTTCAAACGTCAAGGAATGGCCGTCGTGTGATTAACCAAAATGCGGGATGCGTTCGCACGCATCCGGCGGCGACCGTCCGCAGGTCTCTAGCGCAATTCCTAGTTGAGAGCGATCAGTTTCGCCGCGTCGGTTAGCACGAACATGCGGTTCTGGGCCACGATCGGCGGAATATACGACGCTTCCCCGATGCTGACCTGGCTTTCGACCTTGCCCGCGGCACCGTCGACGCTCACGACCTGACCTGCGCTCGAGACCAGCCACAGCTTGTTGCCGGCAAGCACCGGCCCGGCCCAGGACTTGGCGTCCGGCAGTTTCACCGTCCATTTCGTCTTGCCTGTCGAACGCGCCAGCGCCAGCAAGCGCCCGGAGGTGTCGACAACGAAGACCGTATCGCCGGCGACGCAAGGCGGCTGCGAACTCGGGATCGTTGCCGACCAGAGGCGATCACCGTTCTTGGCCTGAGCTGCGATCATGCGGCCCGCATGGCCGACTGCGAAAACAACACCATTGTCGATCGCCGGACGCGCCGCGTCGCTCATCGAGGCGATCTGCGACGTCTGACGGGTGCGCGAAAGGTTTTCCGTCCACACCGCCGAGCCGTCCGACGTCTTGTAGGCGATGATGTCGCCCGACGGATACGGCACGACGACGATATCGCCGTCGACCGCCGGACTGGTCGAGTTCATCAGACTGGCCGTTTGCGGCAAGCCGCGCGCCGTCCAGACTTCAGCGCCGTCGATGCCGCTCAGGCAATAGAAGCGTCCGTCGATCGTAATGACATAGAGACGATCGCCGACAGCCGTCGGAGCGGCGCGCACGGGCACGTCGAGGTTCTTGGTCCAGATCGTCTTTCCGGATTGCGGATCGACGGCGGCAACGGTGCCGTAGCCGTTGGCGACATAGAGACGGCCGTTTTCGGCAGCGAGCCCGCCGCCATATCCGCCAAGTCCGACCGTTCCTTCCGGCTTGGTCGAAACAGAAAAAACCTTGCTGCCGGTGAGCGAGAACGCGGACAGATTGGCTGCCGCGTCGAGCGCGTAGATGCGTCCGTCATAAACGATGGGACTGACCGTCACGCGCCCGGTCTTGGACGATCCTTCGCCGACGCTTGCGCTCCACGCCTGGCGCACAGCACCCGCGAGCGCGAGGTTGCCGGTGACGTTGTTCGGCTCGCCGCCCGGCTGCGACCACGCATCGTTCGATCGCATCGGCGGGATGACGATCGGCTTATCGGCGTCAGCCAGGTTGTCGGAAAGGCTTTCGGTCGTCTCGATGACAGGAACGCGCCGCCCGGGAAGGGCCTGCTGCTTGGTCTTGAACGGATTGAGCTCGGACATTTTCGGCAGGCTCGGACCACCGCCCGCGCATCCGCCGAGCAAAGTCCCTGCGACCAAAGCCGCAAGAAGCGGCAATACGCGACCGCGCTTGTCGTTCCCCCCCTTGCTCAAGCCCTGCTCTCCTCTCCCGTCACGCCGCCGTCACTTCTTTGTTTCAGCAGCCGCCGCATCGGCTTTCGGACTTGCGTCCGCATCAGCCGGTTTCCCCGCATCCGCCGTGCTGCCCGTCGAAGCCTTCGCCGCACCGGCGTCCGACGCCTTCGTGCTGCCGCCGACCTCGGCCGCTGCAATGCCCGACATCAATATCTTCACGCGCTCTTGCAGCGCTTCCGAAACATTGGGATCGATCAGCAGCGGTTCCAGATACTTGCGCGCCTCGTCGAATTTCCCGGCTTTGTAGGCGGCGACACCGAGCAACTCGCGGGCGCTCTTGCTGAACGGCGCATCGTCGCCTGCGATTGGTGTCAAACGATTCTGGATCTCAGCATAGTCCGCATCCGGCATCCGAAGCGATGCGGCTTGCAGTTGTGCAAAGCTTTTCAACAGATTATCGGCACCTGACTCCTTCGCGAGCGCTTCATACGTCGCGATCGCATCGGCAGTCTTGCCGTCTTTGAGCAAAGCAGCAGCGAGTTGCAGCCGCGCGAGCGAACCGTATCCGGCCGGCCCCTCGTCCGCGATCTTCTTGAAAGCTGCCTCGGCCTCGTCTTTTTTCTTGTTGTCGCTGAGCGTTTCGGCGGCGGAATAGTCCGCGCCAGCGGCTTGTTCAGCGACGATGCGGCGACTCTCGAAGAATTTGTAGCCCGCAACAGCCAGCACCAGAAACGCCGCCGCGGCGACTATCAGTCCGCTATAGCGCTGCCAGAGCTTCGCCATCTGCTCGCGGCGAATCTCCTGCTCGACTTCGCGAAGCAGACTGTCTTGTTGATCGGCCATCGTATGTCCCTAAGCTCCGGCAATTCCTGGTCGTCTGTGATGCGGGAGGCCCAGCGGCCAATCCCATGATGGGGGCATAGATAGCGAAGCAGCCGCCCGGAGCAACCCCCGCACCCCATTCATCCGGGGACGTTGGCAGCAAAATCCGATACGGCCACCGAGCTAAGTGCTCGGAGTCTTCGGCTTTTTCGTGGCCCGTTGTTGAGCGGGGTCAGCAGGCCCACCTTCGCCCTTGACCGAATAGGTGTGCTCCGGCGCCGGGAACGTCCGCGCCCGGACTTCGGCCGCATAAGCACCGATCGCGCTGTCGATCGCTCCGCCTATCGCCCCGAATAGCTTCACGAATTTCGGAACGTTCGGCGACAGCCCGAGCATATCCTCCATGACCAGAATCTGCCCGTCGCACCCGGGCGACGCACCGATCCCGATCGTCGGAATGGGAATGGCCTGGGTGATCCGCTCGGCGAGGGGCGCGGCCATGGCTTCCAGCACCACCGCGAACGCGCCGGCTTCGGCCACCAGCCGGGCATCTTCCTCGATCGCCGCCCATTGATCGACGCTCTGCCCCTGCGTTTTGAATCCGCCGAGCACGTTGACCGATTGCGGCGTCAGTCCGATGTGCGCCATCACCGGGATGCCGCGATCGACGAGGTAGCGGACCGTCTCCGCCATGCGCCGCCCGCCTTCGAGCTTGACCGCGCCGCAGTCCGTTTCCTTCATCACCCGAGCCGCGTTGCGGAACGCGACGGGCGGGCTTTCCTCGTACGTGCCGAAAGGCATGTCGATCACGACGAGCGAACGCTTCGAACCTCTGACCACCGCGCGACCGTGCATGATCATCAGGTCGAGCGGCACCGGCACGGTCGATTCATAGCCGTGCATCACCATGCCGAGGCTGTCGCCGACCAACAGGAAATCGCAATGATTGTCGGCGATTGCGGCCGTGTGCGCGTGGTAGGACGTCAACGCCACGATGGGATCGCCGCCTTTTCGGGCGGTGATGTCGGGCGCCATCATCCGGCGATGCTTGAAGTGGATCGACATTGGCCTCCGATCGTCGCGGCGATCGATGGACGCCGAGCGAGCAGTTCATACTAGCGCAATCGCCTGACCGAATGAAGTTTTCGGAACGTGACGCCCCGTGGTCGGAGCCGACGCGCAGCGAAGTCCAGCAAAATCGCGAATTAACCACAGGCTATGCACAGCCAGCGGCGTTTGCGCGGCAAAACGTGGAGTTCATGCAACAGATTAGAGCCTACCTGCGCACGTTGCTGCGACATTCGTTGCCGCTCTCAATCGCGGTCTTATAACGAACTCATGGGTGCTGACGGCGGACGTTTTCTTTTGTCTCGCGTCAGTGACGGGTTTGGTTCGGCGTCAGGTGGGGTTGCGTGCGTCGCTTGAGCAAACAGTTGTGTCGGGGAAAGTGCCACGCCGTAGCGGCGATCGGCATCGCTCTGGCCATTGTCGCCGCTCCCGTCGCAATCGCCAAACCGAGAACGCCGAAAGCCCAGGAAACGGCCGCCGCGCCGCGCTCGAATTCCCCGCTGATCATCGTTGCATCGCTACGAAACCAGCGGCTGCGCGTATTCGACGTTGATGGTGAGATCACATCGTCGCGCATATCGAGCGGCAGGCCGGGATTTGCGACTCCGACTGGCGTCTTCTCCATTCTCGAGAAGAAGGTTCAACACCGCAGCAACATCTACGCTGGCGCCGAGATGCCGTACATGGAGCGGCTGACGTGGTCCGGAATTGCGCTGCACGCAGGCGTCGTTCCCGGATATCGCGCCTCGCACGGCTGCGTTCGCCTGCCTCACAGTTTCGCGCGCACGCTTTACAGCATGACCAAACTCGGCGGCCGCGTCGTAATCACCGCAACGGATGCTGAACCTGTCGCTTTCAGCAGCCCGAAACTCTTCAAGCCGCTGCCGCTCGACGACAAGACGGCGATGAAACTCGGATCGTCCGGTCATCCGCGCGTCGCCGTCAATGACAAGCCCGACGACACGACGACCGATGCGCTGCCCGATTTTCCGCTTCTGATCGGAATTTCGCCTGCGCTCGCACGCGCCGTCGCCGACATGCCTCGCGATCCGCAGCGCCGCCCGGCGACGCGCGTCGAAGTCGATCAGCTCATGCAGGAACGCATAACGCGTCTGCAGGCCACGCTGAAATCGGCGGACGCGGCGCAAACGGCAGCGCTCGCCAAGATCGACGAGTCTGCCAAGGAATTCGCGCAAGCTGAGCGGCAACTGCAGGACGCGCAGCGCTCCGGCGAGCCGCTGAGAGCCGCCGTCAAGAACGCCGAATTGCGCCAGCAGGACGCCATTCGCGCATTCTCGGCATTCATGTCCTCCGGTACGGGATCGTCTCTGACGCCCGATGCAATGCTGGATCGCGAAGCCGATCTTGAGAATGCCGTGCTTCAGGCAACGCGCGATGCCGACGACGCGCGCACGAACGCTGCAAAAACCGAATGGAATTTTGCTGAGGTTCAGGCGCGCTACTCCGCGGCCAAGGCCGCGCGCGACAACGTCTCGGTCGCGCTACGCAACGCTCAGACCGATCTTATCTCCGCCAAGCGCGAACTGGCGGATGCGAACAATGACGTGCGCCTGCGCTCGAAATCGATCTCGGTGTTCGTCAGCCTGCGCGCGCAACGCCTCTATGTGCGCCAGGGCACCGAGCCGGTCCTCGAGGCGCCGATCTCCGTCGCGCCCCTTCCCGGCGCCGTCGGCACGCATGTCTTCACGGCAATGCGCTATGGCGAAGACCCCAATACGTTCGACTGGCGATTGGTCAGCGCTCAGGTTCCGGCAGCCGGAAAGACGTTCCTCGACGACGTGCGCAAGAGACGGGGCGATGCCGCGGCTCCGTCAGGCAATCTGAGCGTACGCATGGCGAACGCCGCGCTGTCGGCGTTCACAATTCCCGACGACATCATGTCGATGATCTCCGAGCGGGCGCGCCCAGGCGCATCGCTGATCGTGTCCGACCGCGAGCTGCCGGACCATGAAAACGGCAGCGGCACGGAATTCGTCGTTCTGACGAAGTGACAAAACGGCCTCATCGGCCCGGGTTTTCCCAGTTTAACCGACGGCTGTCACGCGTCCGTTCGTTGACAGCGGACAGCGCAGGCATATACCCGCCCGCGACACTCGAACGTGGATGGGGCTTGGTGGATCGGCGCACAACCAGAACATTGACCACGTGGACGGCGATTGCCTGTTCAATCGTGCTGTCGGCACTGTTGCTCTACAAAATGACCAACCGCGTCGAACCGTGGACGTTCGTCGTCGATGTCCCGCAGGCGCCGGTACGCGGCAACCTGCAAATCCACGCAGCGACCATCACACCGCCCGACGAAAAGGATTTCGTCCACGGCCCATCGCTGATCCAGACGCCGGCAGGCCTGCTCGCATTCTGGTATCGCGCCGTCTACGAAGGCGCCGCCAATGCCGAAATCGTCTCCGCGCGTTTCGATGGCACGCGCTGGTCGCCGACGGCCGTCGTCAAGGATAGCAGCGCCGTTACGCGTGACATCGGCCTGACGGTCAAGTCGCTCGCCAATCCCGTTGCGTTCCGCCGCTCCGCCAACGATATCTGGCTGTTCTTCGCAGCATCGCGCCTGAGCGGCTGGGCAACGTGCGAGATCATTCTCGTTCGCAGCACCGACAACGGTCAGACATGGGGCCCGGCGCAGCGGCTCTACGCGTCGCCGTTCCTCAACATGTCGCATCTGACAAAGTCACTGCCGATCCGCCTCTCCGGCGACCGCATCGCGCTACCCGCCTACCACGAGATGAACCGCAAATATCCGATCATGCTTGTGCTCGACAGCAACGGACGCGTCGTCGACAAGGTGCGCATGGGCAATGGCGGAACCGTTGGTTATCAGCCCGCCATCATCCCTACGAGTCCAACGACCGCCATCGCCTTCGTGCGTCGGCTGAACAGCTTCCGGCCGCAAAGCATCCTGATCACCCGCACCACCGATGCCGGACGCACGTGGACGCCGGTCGCGCCGATCGATCTTCCAAATCCCGGCGGCCCCATCGCCGCGATACGCTATGACGAGACGCGCATTCTGCTCGCGTTCAACGACGATCCGAAAGACGAGTCCAACGTCAAGCTCGCGTTCTCAAATCTCGACGGAACGAGCTTTCGCAGGATCGGCACACTTGTGCAGGTCAATGATCAGGTCAAAGGCGACGCCACCGCGTATCCGTTCCTGCTCGAGTCCGAGCCCGGTCAGTTCGATGTCGTCTTCTCGCGTCCTCCGCCGCAACACGTGATCGATCATGTGCGCGTCTCCAGCGCTTGGATCGAACAGAACCTCGAAAGATCGGCCGAACAGAAATGATGTCCGCTGTCGACTACCTTCTCGATCGATCGAGCGCCG
>ERZ778027.2433-NODE-2433-length-23145-cov-11.476397_pt1 | contig 23145 bp, 25 predicted proteins | sample MGYA00375757_ERZ778027 | MGnify/ENA primary metagenome ERZ778027 (study PRJEB29350, sample SAMN05389817) | bioreactor metagenome | isolation source: Ammonium sulfate bioreactor | place: South Africa: University of Cape Town | collected 2014-02-18 ...
AATTACGGTAGTTTGATAAAAAAATTGATTCATGAAATTGAATAACTTTTTTTTTTGTTTTAATCTTTCTGTTTGTGGGATTTTCGTCCGCTTGTTGTTCTTCTCTTCTGACTAGCTGATGGTCTTTCACTTAAACAAATTTGAATCAGTCGAATACACATTTTGCTTTTTGTCGTTTTCTATGTCAAATAATTTTGTTTTTGGTTTCTTCCAAGGCAGAACACGTTTTCTTGCGTTCTTCTCTTGATATGTTGTCATGACTAAAACACATAAAGTTGTATTTTCACTTCGAAAATGGAGACATCAACAAAAGGTCTCTGTGTTGTATGCAATAAAGCAGCAGGACTTTATGTTTGCCAGGAATGTCAACGGCCATTCTGCAAAAAACATGTCGCTGAACATAATTTGGAATTAGCGAAACAGATGGACGATGTTTGTAATACTCACGATCTTCTTCAGCAAGAAATCAACGAGAAAAGTGTAACATCAAATCAACATCCGTTAATGATGCAAATCAACGAATGGGAAAATGAATGTGTGAAAAAAATTCGAGATGAAGCAGAAAAGGCTCGAAAGGACCTTGAGCAGCATTTAACCAGTAATAAAAAATTGATTACACGAGAACTGGAAACAATTTCAAGTCAATTGAAGACACATAAAGAAACTGATGATTATTCAGAGAAAGATTTAATTAATTGGAAACAGGCATTGGAGAAACTGAAAGGCCAGTTTTTAACACCACCAGATATAGAATTAGAGAAAACAAATGACCAACAGTGGATACAACGGCTTAAAATTACATCAATTACACGCGATTCAACAGATAAATTCGAAAAAAAACATGGTAACATAGAGATATTACAAGATGGCTTTGTTGCCCAGAACCACATTCAGCCTGGGCATAATGAAGTACGAGGCTTTAAAAAATATACCACGGGAATTCATAAAATCTCATTGAAAATTGAAAAAATGACGTACAACAACTGGATGCTTTGGGGAATTATATCACAAAATACTGTAATGCAGAATTATTCATACAGTTCAACATCAGCTTACGGATGGGCGAAGAGTAATCAAGTATATTTAAACGGCAAAGGTAATCAAGGTTACAATAACTATGATGCTGATATTGTCGAAAACGATATCATTCACTTAACACTCAATTGTGACAATCGAATGATCGAACTTGAAAACGATCGTACGAAGAAGAAATATTCTATTCCTATTGACTTAAACAGTTGTCCATTTCCTTGGCAGTTACATGTTAATTTACATGGTAGTAACGATTGTATTCGAATATTGAAATAAATTTTTCATTTGACGACTTTATTTTTGTCACGTCGTACGCGTGTGTGAGTGTTAAAACTGATATTCAATAGAAAGAGAGAGAGAACGGAATAAAACGAGAAGAAAAAAAGTACAAATCACATACACAAGACGAATAAAACTAAGCCTCGATCGATATTACGCACAATTTTAATATATGAGGTCATTTCTTTTGTCTTAAGATAGAGAAACGAAAAGAAAAACAGTTTAAAACGATTTCATTCTGAATAAAATCGAGGACGCAAATGAATAACGTAATAAGTAATCGTTTTCTTATTATTTGTCTTAATCAATCGAATCAAATCGATTCGAATTCATTAAATCAACTTCGACAAATTCTAAATGAAGTTAAAGTTTTCAATGATCAAGATGAATGCATGGATTATCTTACGGATGTTACGAATAAAAAAATATTTATGATCATATCAAATAATTTGATAATGAAAGAATTCATATCGTTTATTCATGATTTCCAACAAGTTCATTCAATTTACATGTATTCTACGACTACTTCAATCGATCAATCTTGGCCTAAATTCAAAGGAATGTTTTCTTCGATTACAACTATTTGTGATTCAATTAAAAACGATATTAATCGACATGTTTATGATGATTCTTCTGTTAGTATTATCTCGTCAAATGATCTTTCAAGACCGAATCTCGATAAACTTCCAGCTTCATTTATGTACAGTCGAATTTTAAAAGAAATTCTGTGCGACATCAACGATAATAATTCCAAAGAAGATCTCGTTCATTTTTGGCATCAAAAATATGCCGATAATCAATCAATGTTAAAAACTATTGACGAATTCGAACGAACTTATAACGCAGAGAGAGCTATTCATTGGTATACTCGAGTGAATTTCGTTTATTCGATTCTCAATACAGCTCTACGTACATTAGATATTAATGTTATTCTCAAAATGGGTTTCTTCTTACGAGATCTTTCTCAACAGATTAAACTACAACACGATCAACAATTGACGAATTTTCATGAATTAATCGTTTATCGAGGTCAAGGAATGTCGAAAGAAGAATTCGAGAAACTGAAAAACAGTCCAAATGGTCTGTTATCATTCAACTATTTTTTGTCCACTAGTAACGATCGAGCAGTATCAATGATGTATTGTCCGATTCCTTCACAAGATCTAAATATTATACCAGTTCTCTTTAAAATTGAACTCGATCAAAATTCGAAATCAGTACCGTTTTGTTCGGTGGAAGGTCGTACAAATTTTTCTGATGAAGAAGAAATTCTATTTTCAATGAATCAAATCTTTCGAATTGTTAAACTTGAAAACAAAAAATATGAACGCGAAGACTATTGGGAAATAACACTCAAAACAACGAATGATAATGACCAAGATTTAGAACGACTTACTCGTTATATACAAAATGAAATTTTCGAAACTAATGGTTGGCTTCGATTAGGTCTTTTACTTCTTAAAATGGGTGAACTCGATAAAGCTGAAGAAATCTATCAATTTCTATTAAACCAATCAAATGATTCATTAAAATTCGCAGTTATATACAGTCAATTAGGACTGATCAAACATTATAAAGAAGAATTCGATGCTGCTTTAGCTTTCTATGAAATAGCACGATCAAGCAGTAGTTTTCTACAATTGCATCCTATGTATTTATCAACCATGTACAATAATATGGCATCAGTTTATGCTAGTCAAGGAGATTTTGATAAATCATTATCATTTTATAATGAAGCAACACGAATCGAAAACCCCAATGATCCAGAATTAGCACTTATATACAATAATATGGGTAAAGTTCATAAAGATATGGGAAAATATATGGATGCAATCGATTATTATAAAGATGCATTGCACATTTATATGTCATCGTCAACTCCTGAACAACATCCAGCTGTTGTGAATATTTACAATAATATTGCAACGAGCTATTATCGATTACAAATGCTTGACGCATCTGAACAATACATTAAAAAAGCGTTAGATACAGGAGAACGATCGCTTCCATTCAAACATCCGTATCGAACTGCAACGTATAATTGTCTTGGTTTATTACATAAAACAAAAGGTAATCATGCCCAAGCATTAGAATTTTACAAAAAAGCAATCGAAAGTTATCAACCGACGAATTCACGTGATGACTTAATTTATGCAAGTATTTGCAATAATATTGGAGCATTATATTTAAGTCAACGAAGATTTGAGGAAACTCACGAATTTTTTCAAAAAACTTTACGTATCGAACAGAAATATTTACCAAGAAATCATCCGAGTTTAGCTGAAACGTACAGCAATATTGGAGCAGTTTATCATACGCAAAAGGATTATCCAGTTGCACTTGAATATTATGAAAAAAGTTTATCGATTTACACTCTTCAAACGGAAGAACATCCTGAATTAGCAAATACTTTGAATAATATCGGTGTAGGATATTTCGAACTCGAACATTTTTCAATCGCATTTGAGTATTTTCAACGTGCATTGGCAATTGCACAACGAGTACTTCCAACAAATCATCCGAAAATTAAAGAATACAAAGGAAATGCTGATATAGCAAAAGCTTATCGCGATGGGGACGTGATTTCAGGTCTTTATCATTATTTTCGATTGATTTTTTCGAACGTTTTCAGACGTTAAAGTTTTTGTTTTCTCTAAACTTGTGATTATAATAAACGAGAGCCACCTTTCACTGTTCCCATTATATATAGTGTTGTATCTCGTTGGATGTTGTAATCACTCATCGTTCGACCGTCTCCAAGCTGTTTTCCAACAAACATCAATCTTTGCAAATGACAAGGCATGCCGATTTTCTCTTCAATTTTTGCCTTGATGCTTTCTACTTTTTCAGATGCATCATATACATCGATTGTGATTGTTCGTGCTGTCAATGTTTTAACAAAGATTTGATAACTTTTACCAGTTGCAAGACCAACTCGATCTTTTTCATTTCTTTCAGCAACTATTGCCTTTTGAATAGCTAAACGTTTTGGTCGTAAATATTCGATAATAGCCGTTGAAGTTGCGAGCTGATCGGGGTATTTTTCATCTAATGATCGATCTCCCACTGCATTTTCATCATGTTTTAACAGTAAATCGATCATTTCCATCGAACCATTTAACCCGCAAATAATATGCAAAAGAGTATAATTGTTTCCTGTTTCAAAACTAGCTCCTGATGGAAGTAATCGACGAAAAAGTTCTAAATTATTGTCTACGATTGCAAAATGAATAACATGAATATTCTCCCAGCCGTAATGACCAAGACCAACCTGTAAATGTGTATTCGAAGTATCGAAAAGTTTACGTCCATAGAAGATTGAACATGATCCCCAAGAACTGACGAAACCACTTTGATCGCGTTCAAGTAATAGATCAATTAGTTCACGTGATTGAGATTGCATAGCAAACATGAAAGCATTACGCATTGTTGCAAATGAACCACCACCTGGACTAGTTTGACCGATTTGTACGCCAACTTCTAACATTCGTTGCACAATGTCCGTTCGACCGAGTAGGCAAGCTCGTTGGTAAGGAGTTTGTGTTTCTATGCGTGGAGCAGACCATTCAGAAACAAAACGATGCGCTTGATTACATAAAGCTTTGAGTTCGACATCGTCACGAAATTGTTGAATGAATGCTTCATAATGATTCGATTCAATAATATCAAAAAGACTTGATAGTCTCGAATTTGTATCTGTTGTTGCTTCGGCCATCTCCATTTTGGTTTTTTCCCGTTCTGAATTTCCAATTCAAATTTAAGACAAATATCTTATCTCAATATTATCTTCGTTTTGTTCTGTAAGTTACATAGAAAATGTGTTTACTTAAGATGCATTCACATGGTTATTTAACCTTAATTTGGTTTATTATTCATCTATCCGTCGTAAAATCACAAGCAATTAAAGCTATTCCTGCTGATTCGCTTGTAGAAAGTATTGGTGTGAACACCCATTGGTTAAATGGTGATGTATACACTAAAAATTACACTGAATTGAAAGCGAAAATAGGCGAGGCTGGTATTCGTTATTTTCGAGATGGTACATTCAAAGCAACATATATTCGAGCAAATGATTTGTATGAAAGTTTTGGAATTCGAGTTAATATATTAGTCGGTCGTGGAGCTACAGATTGGCGTCCACCATTGATTCCATCGAATATAGATGCCGAATTATATGAAATTAAAACTCAAGCTATAAATGCAACCGTTTCATTGGAAGCACCCAATGAATATGATGCTTCACATGGTTCAGATCCTAATTGGATAGAAACAATAAAAAATTATAGTTCAGCACTTTATATTAAAGCTAAAGCTGATGATATATTAAAACATTTGCCTATCATAGGACCTTCATTAACATCGATACAATCATATCAAACTGTAGGTGATTGGGATCAATATATCGACTATGCTAATATACATCTATATCAAGGAAATCGATATCCTGGTACGAATGGATGGGGTGATCATGGTCATGGTAGTATTACATGGTATATGAACTTCTATGCTCGATATCAATCACCATCGGGCAAATGTATTCAAGCTACTGAAGGTGGATATCATAATATTATTTCAAGTTATGGTCTGTCCGAAGAAGCTGAAGGTAAATACGCTGGTCGTATGTTTTGCGAGTTTTTTCGACGTGGAATTTATCGTACTTATTGGTACGAATTCGTCGATGAAGCTCAACCAGGTCCCGAAGGAGCTTTCGGTTTATTACGCAATAATGTCACAGAAAAGCCGGCATTTCGATCAGTGAAAAATTTAATTTCGATACTTAGTGACAAAGGACCAGACTTCGAACTAAACTCATTAAATTATGTATTTGATGGTAGTATCAACGATATGCGACAAATACTCTTTCAGAAACGTAATGGTGAGTTCTATTTAGTATTCTGGCTTGAAGTATCCAGTTGGGATCCACAAAATAGCACTGATTTATATCCACCAACACAAGAAATCGTTCTGACTCTATTAAACAATCATAACATAACAAACAGCACACTTTATGCTTTTAATAACAATGCTGATGTCAACACATTTCTTCTTCCTATTATCGATAATCAAGTAACATTGAATGCAACCGATAAAATTAGTATTATTAAATTGAGTACTCGTGATTGATATTCTTTTTCAATGAAAATTAAATGTGGACTTGCAACGAATGTCTTTTTTTTTGTTCTTCGATGAAAATGTTCTGCGTCATAGCTATGCTGTTTTTTCCCCACGTGGGAGAAAAGAAAAGAAAAGAAAGGAAAGGAAAGGATTTTTACAAGTAAAAATTTCGAAGCATATTTTTCTTCAGTGAAAAACAAACTATAGGTGAGTTAATAATATATATAACTCGCTTGCTGTCGACGTATTTTCATTTTTAGTTTTATCAACGAATAGACAAATATGAGTGGGAGACAAGTTACATTTGGGGCGAACGAACAAACGCCCAATGATTATCGATCGTATAAACAATATCAACAATCGGGTAATACTTCATTTAAAATTACTGTTGCGTCTCAAGACAATCGAAAAGAACAACAACGCAAATCTCGACCAAATAAAACCGATGCTTATGCTTCACCACAACCACAAGCAAGTCATACACAAAAATCCAACAATGCCGATGCTGCTGTACGAAATATCAAAGAATTGAGTTCGAAACATTTGGAATCCTTACGACATACTTTTAATAAAACCATAAACGAACAAATCCTATCGAAATCTGAACACGAACAGTATCTATCGGTTTATAATCAAATACAAAAGACTATTCTTGACAAACAACCAGGTAATGTCGAGCGAAAATGTTCAGATTAAAATTCTGCACGATCTCTGTTTGGAACATCTAGATGCTCAGGTAGTTTTATATGGTTCGACATTATTCGAATGTGCTTTGAAAGGAACAAGTATGGTTGATATCGATGTTCAATTCAATAATACTCTTCCATACGATACATTAAAACAACTTGTCAACATTATTCGTAGCTCAGGTAGCGAAGAAAATGTTTCATTATTCGTTTGATTGATTTTGAATTTTTGTCCTATAGATTTGTACAAAGAAGTACAGTTGAATGTTGATGATGAACTTGCATTTATCGATGTAACGCTTTCGAATTCAAATATACGCATTCGATTGACATCGAATAATATTTCTGCTGTTCAATTATCTCGAATAATCCAACTGTATACTAAATTTGACAAACGTGTGCTACCCTTACTTCGACTTTTTCGAATATTTTCCAAAGTAGAATTACTTTTTTTTGATCCAACAAACTCGTATCACATTCTTTGTCTATAAAAGATTTGTTATCTCGACCAACGTGATGAAGGTACTCTTCATCCAATAGCATTACATGTCATGGTCATTTATTTTCTTCAACAACTCAATCCATCTGTCCTGCCATGTCTACACGAATGCATATTCGGCATCGACAAAGCACCAGTGACATTAATCAATGAACAGTACGACGAATTTTTTCAAGTTTGTAATGAAAGTATCAATCGATGGAACACAGCCAATGTGGCTACTGTGGAAATGCTCTTTCTGCAATTGCTCTCGTATTTTTCACGAAGATTTCACATGAAACGATTCGAAATGTCGATTAAGACACGAATGCCTTTATTAAGAAATGCGAAACAACCAGTGAACAATAGAAGCATGTTTTGTGCAGGTATAGTAAAATCGAATTGGACTTTTCATATTTGACTTTGTCTGTCTATAGATCCGATTTATATCAACAGAAATCTGTGTTATTCCTTGAGAGTTGGCTATTCGATCAATTATTTCTATCATATACTCGAAACAGCTCTGAATTATTTTTGTGAAATACCAAAATCCGATCAATCGTATTACGCAATTGCCAATTATGACGAAACTACATTGAGAAAACATTTAGTCGAATTAATTCACAAATCTTATCAATTATTGATCGACTATTTTCCAAATCGAAATGATTTTTGGAATAAAATCAAACAAGAAGAATTGCGACAACAGTATAAAAAATCATTCAATCCAATATCGGAACCAATTCTGAAATTAAAAGAAGGTCATACTATACCATTACTTGATGCTGTTGGTGGTAGTGATGATGACGAGGATGTTGAAGATGACGATACCGAGAATTCAGAAGAAATCTCTCGAGAAAATACGAATGAACAAATGGTTCCAAAGTAAATGGGAGAATTTAATTGAATTCAAAATGAAATCGAGTTGATTTTCTAGTCAAGAAGAAAAGCATCAAGTACAAGTTGTTGTCAAACAGACACCTGTTCAAGAAACTCAAGAACCATTATCATTCAACACACTTGCTCAACATCTCGATGAAAAACAAAAGCTTATCTTACGTCAACAATACAATGAACAGGGTATATACGATCTAATCAATAGCCGATTTCATTTTCTTAGTATTTCTATTTGAATAGTTCGATTATTCAATGAAAAGATGCAAGAGCTCTTGACTGAAATAGCTCCTGTCGAGCTTTTCTACGATATGCAAGCAAGCAATTTCGACGTGGAGAAACTCCCCGCATCATGTTCGATTTGTTTTCGAATGAATCACAAAAAATCGAACTGTCCCGAACTCTCCCTACCACGATTAGTTAACATTCCTAAAGTAAATCGACAATGGGCTGAGTTACTCACACGTATTTGCAAACAAGTCACTGGTATAACATGTGCATATAACTAAATTTCTATGTCGACAGAATGTTTTTTGTATAGATCAATGTAAACCACGAAAAGAAGATACAGATATTCGTGAAGAGATTGTTGAATATTTAAAAAGTGAACTGACGAAATGTTATCCCGAGTGTTGTGTTCATATTTATGGTTCATCTCAGAATGGATTTGGCTTTCGACAGAGTGATCTCGATGTTTGTCTTGAATTGAAAGAGAATGAAGAATCGAATACAATTATCTTTGAGAAATTAGTACAAAGTCTGCTGTTAAAACCAGATTTTCTTAAAGAAATTGAATTCGTTCGTGATGCACGAGTACCAATCGTTCGTTCGAAACATTCAAAATTCAATATTGAAATCGACATTAGTCTCAACAATACTCTCGTATGAATTTCTTATTCTCGATCATTCACAATTCGAAATTATTTCTAGGCTGTTGAAAATACTCGTCTTTTGAAAACCTATGCACAAATTGATCCTCGTGTATCTGAATTAGGATATATGATCAAACATTTAGTTAAACTATGTCAAATCGGTGATGTTAGAACGGGAACATTGTCGAGTTATGCATATATTCTTATGCTCATACATTTTCTTCAACAATTTCGTCCGTCTGTTTTGCCCGTACTTCAACAAGTTCGAGATACTTTCGATCAATGAAAATATCTTTACTTATTTTTTTCCTAAAATTCTAATTAGTTGAATGCTGATAAAAATGAAAAGAAAATCGTGCTGAATGAATGGAATGTCTATTTCTACGATGATCTAAGCAAACTGGTATTTTATGTCTTTTTTTTTGTTGAATAATTTATTTTGATTCTTGTTGTTTTTCTTAGAAACAAGTTTGGATAAATAAGAATGGCTCGAATACAATGTCCACAGGTGAATTATGGATAGAATTTTTACGTTATTATACTGAACGATTTGATTATAAAAATCATATTGTAACTATTCGACAAATCGAACCATTACGACGTGATGAAAAAGGATGGTTTCATCCAACGATTGCCATTGAAGATCCTTTTATCTTAACACACAATCTAGCCAACAGATTACCGTTAAAAAGTAGAATTTTATTAGTTGTTGATTTGATATAGAAAAGAAAGAAATTGATTGGAATAGAATGGGCAAAGATTCAGAGAATATTCATTCGAGCTCGAGAAGGTTTTTCATTGACACCAACAGAGTTCAATCTGCAACAAACTCCTATCGATTCAATTCAAGTAAGTTCTTCAAGGATAATTTTAAGAATATTGATTGAATCAATTTGAATAGGACTACCTGTTCGATGTAGACTATCTATGTCAGGATAAATCAAAACAATTCAACCGAAAGCCAAAGAATAAACAAAAGCAAAAACCTCAAGAAGTTCAACAAAAAACATCGACAACTCTTCAATAGATTAGTTACTTTCAGTTGCATATGTATACGTAAATCTGTCATTAGGTGCAGCATCTCCTTTATCAATAAACTTGAGTGGATCCATCGTATATAGAACATCAGCTGAGAACCATTTGAATTGTAATTGAATTTGTCTACTATCGATTTGAAGGAATTGATAGGAGATAGAAAAATGTAATTCATTATTTTCACTATTGATAATCGTGACATTTTGTTGAGGTTGCCACTGACCTGTATTGTTAATACTTGTTTTCAATAGATTCTCGCCGAGATCAACTAAATAATCGAAACCAATCCAACCTGTTGTATAATTATCATCTGTATTTAATAATAGCCATGTAAAATGACAGTCTTGTATTCATTTGCCATTAGCACGAAGATAAAAATATAGATTTATCATTCCATTGCGTAAAATCTTGATTGATAATGATTGTTTTCGGTTCCGATATTTGATCAGGTTTGTTCATACCTTTAAAACGACGAATATAATTAACTAATTGATAATAATAATTATCACCATGTTCACCGAACATTGGTTCGATATCACGTGAATATTCTTGAAGAAATTCATCGACAAAATAAGTTGTATTGATAGGCCATTGTTTGCCAATGAAAGAATTATTAGCAAATTTCTGAATAAAACGTTGAGCAATTCATTCATTCCATCCAGTGACAAACACAAATGGTGGATTGACTTGTAATGCATGTTCCCATTGTTGAGAAAAGTAAATACCTAATTCTGGATGTTTTATATCTGGTTCTTGTTGAGTTGGACTATCGAATGAACGACCAATGTTTCGATTAGTCGTACCGGCAATACCGACACATACTTGTTCGAGTTGTCCACTTGGACTAAGACCAAATCCTTGTGGATAACGGTCAATCCATGGCCATTCAACCACGTCCATCATCATATCACGATTGACCTTTTGACCAAGCCCATGATTCACGTATAGTAAAGAAATCTGATAGATTCGCTGGAATACCATCCGGATTAGCATTTTTTACTATATAGATTATCATAAAGTCGTTGAACTGTTGGTACACTTGATGTCCAAGCAATAAAACAAAACTTCGGTGTTCGTATTGACTTCGATCGCTGCCCATGTGTCCGGTTTTGTTGCAAAATCATTCAATGACACAGCATAGATAAAATGTTCTTTTCATTTTCGTTTTCTTTATTTCAGTTTATGAAGAGTCAAATTCTTATCAACACGTGCATATATATACACATTCATCATCATGATGTCATCATATGAAGAACACGAAATAAATAATTTAAAATGGTATGAAGATCCAATACTTCAACCTGACAATAATTCTCAACAAGAAACAAAAACAAATACATGTCGATCATTGTGTACCGGCCTTTTAACGATTATGTTTTTGCCTATCATTTGTATTGCATTTGTTCTATTTCTTTTTCTATGGATTTTGCCTGGATTTGGTTGGTTATATGAACGATATGCTGAAGCTCGCGATCGAAACACATATTATCCACCTGACAATGAAATGAAACCTTGGGGCCCTGATAATAAACTTATTCATGTTGTACATCTAACTGCACCTGAATCTATTCATCCACCAATTGTTTATGTCAGTGGTTTAGGCGCTACAATGTATGTGGTTAAACCATTACTTATTCAATTCGTTGAAAATATGGCTCAACCTATTGAAATTGCTTCGTACGATTCACCAGGATACGGTGCATCAGAACCGCCATCGGACTGGAATACACAAACTGCTGAAAATGAACTTGCTTTATTACAAAACATCATCGATCGATTGAATATTCGCAAACCATTTATACTTTTTGGTGCGTCAGCTGGAGCTTCATTAGCACAACTCTATCGAATGACACATCCGGATGATGTTGCAGGTGTGATTCTCTTCGATCCAACGCCATCGAATGTCTTCGAACAAGGAAGTCCAATGGCAAATGATTTTAATAAAGCATTTTCTTTGTATCAGAAAATGGCTCGTGCTGCTTCTTTTGGATTTATGAGACCACTTGTTCCTTTACTACGTCATTTCGTAGCTGGTGAATTCGGTGAAATATTTCGTCGTCTGCCTCCTGGTCATGTTGCTCTTTTTCTAACCAAAACAATGTTACTCAAAACAGGAAATCATTTTCGTTATTGGCATACAATCATGAATGACATCACAAAATTACAGAATGACGCTCGTTTTCGTCGAGATATACCTTTACTAGTTGTTAGTGCATTGAATTGGACCAAAGACCGACCACATGGTGGTTTAACTCGAGAAGAAATGCGTCAATGGTGGATGGAAAATCAACAGCCATTTATTCGTAGTTCGAATAATGCCGGTTTTATTTCTCGAACAGATTATACTCATACGGAATGTATGTTAGACATGAAACTAGCAGCAAATGCAACAAAAACAATGCTAGCCGAACTCTATTGAGAGAATATTATGACCATTAAAAATGAATTCTCATTATAGAAAATCAATTATTTCATAAGAACAGAGAAATTCTACGCGTATGTCGACATGAGTCATTTTCTAGAAAGCACTCAAATAATAGAGGCGTGTATTTTGATAAACAAATTTATGTTTAACTAGAGTAATGATGTAAAATTGTAGATACATGCAATCGGTCTGTAGTTCGAATATAAACAAAACATACGAGAAACTATAATTACTAGAAATGAAAGTTTTAAATATCACGCGATTGAGACGAAAGAAATTAATTATTTTATTTTATGACGACATTGAAGAAAAAAAGAATCATTTGACAAAATATTTATTTGAATATAGAACAAAGCAAAATCATTGTTTTTTTGGCTAAAGAATGAATATAGAACCAGTCACATTTCGACTGAGCATTTACGATTCAAGATCGTTAATGGCTTCGAAACACAATCGAAATAAGAGTCCAATTCGCCATTCTCAAAGACCGAAACCATCCGTAAAAACAGCAATTACTTCTACATCAAATGAAACAGAGCCAAAATCTAAGTAAACAATAACATATTGAGACCTTAATAAGAAAAAAAACATATTCATATCTATATAGAGATGTCAAACATGCATCATCGCCCATACGACGCAAATCAACGAACCATGAAAATCAAAAAGACGAAATAGCACAACATTTCACCGAAATCAAGGTATCCATGTTTCTATCAAATAGATGTCTTAACCGTGTTTTTTTGTTTTATTAAAGCTCGATGATGAGAAAACAATCGAAGATGATAATTCCGATGTTCCTGCGAATTTAATAACTCGACAAAACTATCGTCCAGATACAATTCTCGAAGGAAAACTTGCACACAACGATACATTCGATGCAATTGGCATTATGAATCTATCATCGATGAATTTAACCGATCGTGATGTTCCCATGATTATTCAACGAGCTTTTCGAAATAAAGAACGAAAATGTTTCGGATTAAATCTACGTGATAATGCATTAACCTCGAATGGTATCAAAACATTAGTCGATTCAATCATTAAATTACATATTAACATTCGATATATTTGTCTATCAGATAACTCTAACGTTGGTGATGAAGGTGTCGAACACTTAATACGTTTATTACAAACAGTTCGATCGTTAACTTTTCTTGCTATTCCAAATACGGGTATAACTGATCGTGCTGTTCGAATGTTAGCTGATGTTCTTTGTAATGATATGAATAAGAATCCAATGTGTTCACCGTTAGAAAAACTATATATCTCATTTAATAAGTCAATTACTGATGACTCTCTTGGAGCCGTTCAACAAATTATCGAACAAAGTCGAACATTAAAAGTTTTCTCAGTACAACATTGTAGTTTTTCAAACAAAGCTCGTCGACAACTACAACAAAGTGGCACAAAATCAAAGAGAAAAAGATTTAGTCTTTCCGAATAAGACAAATAATATATACAATTTCCTAGATTTTTCTTGTTTTTTATCCATTCCTTGTCGATATATCCAAAAAAAAGCTCTTGTTGATAATAAATCGATAAAACATATTGTCTTGTTTTCCTCATCAACCTAGATTTTTTTTTCTTCTTTTCATTAACAATGACATTCGTTAATGTCATACATATTCATGCGGAAAATCATCAATGCCATATTTTCTATTCTTTCCAATGGAAAAGAAAAGAAACAGATAATTTGGGTCACAATATGTTTTTTTTTATACATTGTATATGTTATATTATTCTCGAATGTTCCCAGGAATAAGATTCTAATTGCATCTACCAGATGGAAGAATACACAAAGAAGTTATTTTTTTCTGATTCCTAAATACATTTAGCATGTATGACATGACCTTTTTGTACTACTAAGTACGTGACATAAAACAAAATAAGCGAAAATTTGTTTTTTTTGTTTCTATATTTGACCTAATGTTCCTTGTCTCTCTCTCTCGAACCACCGTATATAAAGAGCTGCGGTTTCATTGTTATTCACATCTCGTTTCTTTTCCTACGAATAACACAAACACACAAACACACAAACAACAAACATGAGCGTTACCAACGAACAAAAACAACTTCTCAAACAAACAGCCAATGTTCTCAAAGAAAATGGCAAACAAATCATGACCAAATTCTATGCTGCTTTATTCAAAGATCACCCAGAATATCATAACTACTTCAATGCAACAAATCAAACAACCGGCAAACAACCTGAAGCTTTTGCTGAAACAATCTACTATTTCGTTCAATACCTCGACAATTTGGATGCCATGAAACCACAAATGTCGCGTCTTTCAAGCAAACATCGTGCCGTTGGTGTTAAACCCGAACTCTACCCAACTGTTGGCAAATATTTAGTTGAAGCCATCAAACAAGAATTAAAAGACAAAGCTACACCAGAAGTTGTTGCTGCGTGGCAAGCTTTATACAGTCTTATGTCATCAGTCTTCATCAAACGAGAAAAAGAATTATATGCTGAACTCGGTAGTGAAGCTGATCAAGGCTTTGTTTCATTCACTGTTACCAAAAAAGATAATATTGCCGCTGGTCCAACTTATCTTTTACAATTAGAACGTAAAGATGGTGGTAATTTATGGAAATACACCGCTGGTCAATACGTTACATTACGTGTTCAAAAAGACGGTGTCAACTATAACGGACATTATACACTTCTCGAACCATACAATGGCAAAAACTACTCAATTGCCTTCAAACAAGGAAAAGAAACCGATCAAAACACAGTTACAAACAACGAAATCGCCAGCAACGTTCAAGTTGGTGGTCAAGTTTTAGTTTCAGCTCCAGCTGGTAGCTTCGGTGTTGTTGAAGGTGCCTCAAATAACTTATTCATTGGTGGTGGTATTGGTATTACTTCATTGATGCCAATGATCAATGAATTACTTCAACAAAAGAAAGGTTCACAAGTATCAGTTATTCAATGTGTTCGAACACCTGAAAACGTTGTCTTTGGTGATCAACTCAACGGACTTCCACAAGGTCAATATGTAACATTAACCGAAAAAGAACCAATTAGCAAAGCCACTCTCGATGGTAAAGTTAAATCAGACACACACGTCTACATCTCTGGCTCAGAAGTCTTTATTGGCTTGGTTAAAAATGCTCTTAGTGGTTTCAATCTTCCAAAATCTCAAGTTCATCTTAAATCAATTGAACCAACACTTGGTTTATTGAAAGCTATTGCCGAAAGCAATTAAGCACTTCAATCAATTGACTGTGTCGCTTTAGATTATTCCTATAGTCAACCTTTATTTTTTAGTTGCTATTCACTGTAGTAGTTTGCTATTTTAAGTAGCATTTTTATTTTTTAAAATCACATAATAAAGAAAAAAAAACCATCAAAACATTTTTCTATCTTCCAAACATGCATTATTTTCTGGAAGATGTCACGTCAAAAACGACTTATCAAAGGTTATTCGATAATTATTTAAAGAGATAATAAAGAACGACAGTAAACTATCGAGATAGAATTAACGATAACATTTACACTACAATGGACTTCTTCTTATGTACGACTTATTTTTTTTAATGTTGTATACAATGATTCGACATCCAGAAAGATAATATCTACTGATTCACTGACAGATAGATAAAAATACTGACGGTGTATATGTAATATTTTTTTCATTTTAAAGTCGAAATCTTGGTGATATCTGAGTTTGCTTAATCATTGCTCTAGTTAACAAAAAAAAAACGTAATGTCACTCATGACAATATGAAAATGATTAGATAAGAAACTGCATTTAAGCAAGTATTGTTTTCGTATTTTTCTCACATCACACATAAAAAAAATGTTACGTACTATTGCATTATTCTTCGTATTAATTGTTGCCGTGTCGAGTCACGGTGGTTCACGACATGATTATCTTCGTTTCAAAGCTCGATCGCCATCAGTCAATAGTCCTGTTGAACAAATAAAAACACGCCGTGTTGTTCCAATAAAAGCCGGTGAAAAACTAGCTGCAATGAATCCAGATTTATTTTTTCCACCACTACCTGGCCAATCAAACGTTGATTTCCATCCACAATTACGTCGTGAACCAACTGCCAACGAAACACTCTATTATTATTCGTGGCATATTCATACTTATTTCTTTCATGAAAATCGAAATGTCACAGAACGTGCTCTTGCTTTACGACAAAAATTCATGGATTATTTTCATATTTCGAATTGTACCGGTGATTGTTTTATGGGTGGTATATTCGATAATTGTACGACAATGTGCGTTTGGGATCCAGTTATGGGTGTTGACGGACCACACCCATACGGACAATGGGGTGTCTATTTACCTAATGAATTACTTTTAGATACTGTTTCATGGATGTCAGAAAATCACGGTGAATTCGAAGTTTTATTTCATCCAAATACTGGCTTAATGGTCGGTGATCATGATAGTAATCGTCGAGCCATGTGGATTAAACAAACTGTACCATTAGATTTAGATTTCTTAATATGGTTACAATGTCAATGGTTTGGATGTAGTGATAGTTAAGCGAGATAGAAGAAAAAAGAAACGAAAGAAACATTTTGTTGTATTTGCATATTTGTTTATTCAAAAAAATAAAAATGTAGTCCACTAATGACAACCTATACTAAATGTTTTACGAAATAAACCCTTTAGTGCATTTCGAAAAACCGTACCACCACTTAATGTATAAATATAGAACGGCATTCCATTTGCAATATACGTCAGTAAAAGAAGTAGATTAAATATGAAATTATTAATTGTTAAGTTTAATAATGTTTGAGTTTGTTGAGTTGTTAAAGATGAATATAATTTTTGTATAGCTTGTGGTAACGTAAATAAAGTTAGAAGAATTACTTGAACAATAAGCATAACAAATAAACGTCGATCAAGTTTTTTCTTTGAAGCTTGCGTTAATACTGCAGATGCTACTGAATTAACAGTATTTGTTGATTTACTTGCATTTGCAATATGAATTCGAATTTTAACTTGTTGAATATTTATAAGAGTCATTACGCCATAGATTAGCATGAACACGATAGGAACGATAATTGTTAAAATCGCATAGATTAAATCGTTGAGTAAACGACATACTTCTGTTTTTCCATAGCATTTAATCGGTGCATTGATTAGATTTGCTTGATAACAGTAAAATACTGGACTGTAAATTACGATCGAGAAAACAATCGTTAGAATAATACCATATCTTGTATTTTTAATTGTACTTTGTTTACGACGATTGGCATTGATATGTGATACGAACCAACGATCGATCGATGCCAATAGAATCAACCAAGCAGCAACATTTTTCGAAGCAAATAAAATAAATATACGAAATTGACATAGCCAATCGATTGTATTTGATACGTCAGGCACCCAACCTGTCAACATTTTTGTTGTTAAACCAGATACAATTGCAATGATATTAGCGACGGATGAAGCAAGAAAATACAATGAACATGGATTTGTTCGAAGTGTTTTCTGTGATAGAAGAAGTACATTGAGAACATTTCCAATGATACCGAAGAGATAGATGAAAATTGATAGATATCGACTGATTCCATTAGAGACATTGTTCAACGAAGCAATGAGAGCTGCGTCCGATGAAGACATTCTTCTTTTTGAAAATGAAAATGTCATTTTACGTTACAGAAAAGAAAAAGAAGAATTATCTGATTAATTAATACAACAAGACGGAACAGGTGTGCGTTCCTGATGGATTGGATAATTATTATGTGCTAAAATTTTCCACATTTCACTGGCAAAATGAATGCTTATTATGTAAATGAGATAGTTATATGTTTGCTTTTTTAAATCCATGTAACTTTTGATTTTTTGATCAAGATTCAAAAGTTCTTTTCAATAAAGTCTTTTTTTATCCACAAATAATCCTATATGTGTTTTTACTATTTTACAAAGATTAGTTTGGCATATGTCTAGCTGTCACAGAGAAAGATCATGAAAATCCAATTAACAACTAATAATAAAAAAAGTACAATGAAATCAACATCGGCTGGTTGTGTTCTCGTGTGATTTCTTCAAAAATTTTCGATAATCATATTTGCACTATGTGAATATGCAGATGCAGGTGTTTTTTTTTTCTTCTAACAAACCATTAAAACGAAAAAAAACGATGAATAGCTGTATTACACAGAACATGCATGATGAGTCATCGTCATTCGAACGGTGATGATGAAATATGTTGATGCAATCTTTAGTAATGAAGAGAAAAAGAAATTATAGCAGTGGATAGTATCGATCTATCGTCTTTGGACTATGAAACCAATACACTACCATTGTGCTACACTGCTGGCATTTCTTTCATGCGTAACTCTATTTAACTTTAACTATTTACTCAAAAAACTTTACTATCGAAACAAAACAAGGACATTGTATTATCAAAATATTGACCGAGTTTTTTGCTGACGAAGCACAATAATAAAAAAAAGATTATCACTCAATACAATAAGCATGAAAATGCATTTTACTGAAATACGTGTGATAAGAATACACCTGCTATCTACCATTCGCCAGGGTATATAAACCAAGCCGAAAAAATGAATCTATCGTAGTCGTTTTCTTGATTATTACAATGCAATCGTTTTCGGTTTTAGCCGTTCTTGCTCTCGCTTTCAGCTGTACATTGGCTTTCGATGTTACACTCAATCAACATTGGAGCTTATGGAAACAAGCTCATAACAAACAATATTCAGCTGTTGAAGAAAATCTTCGGTAAATTTTTATTTTTGAGTCTCATTTATTAGAAACGAAAATCATCGTTTTTCAGTCGTGCTATCTGGGAAGACAACTTGAAAATTGTCAACGATCATAATCTTGCTGCTGATCTCGGTGTTCATACATACTGGCTCGGAATGAATGCTTATGCTGATATGGTAAAAAAATCACATCTACTTATTAGATAAATTACTAATTGTTTTATTTTCATCTATGAATAGACCAACGCTGAATTCAACCGTGTTATGAATGGTTTCAATTCATCAGCTCGTGTTCAAAACACAAATGCTCCAGTCTTCACCTTCGATGCTAATGTTCAAGTTCCAGATAGCATTGATTGGCGAACAAAAGGATACGTTACACCAATCAAAGATCAAGGTCAATGCGGTTCATGCTGGGCTTTTTCATCAACTGGTGCTCTTGAAGGTCAACATTTCGCCAAAACTGGTCAACTTGTTTCACTTTCCGAACAAAACTTAGTTGATTGTTCACGAAAACAAGGAAACATGGGTTGCAACGGTGGTTTAATGGATCAAGCTTTCACATACATCAAAGAAAACAACGGTATTGATACCGAATCATCATATCCATATGAAGCTGTTGATAATACTTGCCGATTCAAAGCTGCTGATGTTGGTGCCACAGATACCGGTTTCACTGATATCAAATCAAAAGATGAAGCTGCTCTTCAACAAGCTGTTGGTACACTTGGTCCAATTTCAGTCGCCATTGATGCTTCACACTCATCATTTCAATTGTACAAACGAGGTATCTACAATGAACATGCTTGCTCACAAACTCAACTCGATCACGGTGTTCTCGCTGTTGGTTATGGTGCAGAAGGTAGCAACGATTATTGGCTCGTTAAAAACAGCTGGGGTAAAAGCTGGGGTCAAGAAGGTTACATTCAAATGACACGTAACAAAAACAACCAATGCGGTATTGCCACAATGGCCAGCTACCCAACAGTCTAAATAATTCAAATGTATTTTTACTTCATTAGTCTTTTTTTTGGAATTTCGAAAAAAACATCTTCGAAATAAAGTTTAAGTAATGGATTCGTTCAGTAGATTTGAATTGTTTTTTATTTGCTATAAGGTGTTATCTTCGTATAAAGACAACAGTGTGATTTTCTTTCAAGCAAGATATAGATGCGTTGGTTATTTTTCTTGAGTATTATATTCCTAATAAAAACTATTGATTCAACAGCAATAAATTATAAATTAACATTTGTGGATATAAAGATCATGACATCCTATATTAATATTGATCAAGAAACTGATTGGGCAATATTTAGTGGAATCCGTGGAAATATGATTTGGAATAATTTTAGTGTTTATTTATCGTATAAAAAATGTTTACGATCAAATCAATGGATACAAGTGAATAATAGTAATCCAAGAATTTTAACTGATAAACGATTTTTAGGAATACTATGACTATTAAACAGCAACTGTTCCATTAGGAAGAATCGATCCTTGAAGAGATTTAGCACTTGCTAATTGTTGATGAGTTAGAATTGCATTGGAAAAATCATTTTCAATAAAAATACCATTGGTTAAATCAGCATTTGTGAAATCAGTTTGTGTAAAATTACATTTGTATGCATAAACATGTTACATATTGACATAATGTAGATCAGCAGATATGAATATGACTTTTGTTAAATTTGATTTTGATAAATCTGTATCAGTTAAATTAACTTTCAACATAGAACTTTGAATTATTTTCACTTGATTGAATGATGAATTGACAAGATATGCTCCGGAAAATACACATTTATTAAATTCAGCTTCAGTTCCATTTACATTTGTCATAATTGTATCCGATAATTCAACAGTTTGAAAGTAGGATTTATGCAAACAAGCTTCAGTCATATTCGCACGAGAAAAAGTAGTGCTGTCGAGTTTTCCTGCTTGAATCGATGCTTCGGTGAAATTAGCCCGTATTAAACTTACATCCGAAAAATCACACGATACGCATTTAAAACCGTAGAAATTCGCTTCATTAGCCATTGCAAATTGACCGAAATATGCGCTAATATATGATGCATTGATAAATTTAGTTCGATACATGTATGCTTCGCGAAAAACAATTCCGTCTTCATGGTCATTATCATTACAATTTCGCTGTTTATTAGGACTAATCGTATAGGAGAAGTCCGCATGGCTTAATTTTGCTTTCTTAAAACTTGCTCTATCGATATTTGCGTGACGAAATGATGCATTATTGAGTAAGGCACCTTCAAATGCAATACATGGAAACTCAGTCACTACGCTAAAATTGATATTTGCTAAATCTGCTGATGCTAAAGGAATAACTGGAGATTCCCCATGTCGCTGGATTAAATTGATACTGTATAATGATTGAATTAAAGATATTTTACGAGCTGCATTTAATCGAGACAAAGTAACAAGTGTTTTGAAGTAAACGGCATGTGAATTTTTATCGGACAATTTACCAGTGTTAGTTAACAAATTAGCCACAAGATATGATATTTAATTAAAAGATCTTCCTTTTGTTGATCATCAGCCATTGATAAATCATGTGCTCGTACATCAGCTGCAAGTTCTAAATCTTTGATACGAGTTTCATTCAAAATTGCAAGATCTTGTTGGCGATTTTTTTCAGCGATCGCTTGTTCATTATTGTATTGAACGAAAGTATAAATACCAATGACTATTGGTACTGACAAACCGATAAGTAATTGTGCACGCTCATAGAATGTACAAAATCTTGTCTTCATTGGTCTGCGAGTTTCAATATCAACCGAATTATTCATGTCAACGATCGAAAATGGTTTTCTAGACAGTTTGATTTAGATTTATATGCATAAGTGGAATGAGAGATACAGAGATCAAATATACTTAGCATATTTTATTCAAATCTAGTCTAGTGAAATTTTATATTATTCAATCAATCAAAAAAATTGTTTCGAGATAAAATAAAATTTGCTTAAATAACATGAAAAACATTTTAACTGTTTCGCAAAATCATTGAAAATATAAGTTTTTCTTGTAATATTCTGTTGATGGACACCAATTGAATATATATTTCTCATTCGAATTTCCTTATTAAGTAGAATTCTCCTAAGACATACGTCACTCATCTACAAAAATTCGGGTTTTTGAACATATCAGATTCTACATGCTCAATTAATTTTGATTGACTTTTACAGAAAACTATTAACTTTGGAATATAACTACTTTGTCGATCGCAATATTCATTTCAAAATTTATAGCATCCAGAGATGGATTGTGGGAACGAAATAAATGGTCAATAAAAAACATTATTGCATCAGCAATGCAGCTTTAGCTTTTGATGGTCTACCTCGTCTTCTTGTTTCGCCAAGTGCCACAGTCTTGGTTTCTGGTGATAGTTTGCAGTATTTTAAACGAATAGCCATACCAACGATGTGTTTACAAATGAAATTTTTAAGAAAACCGGGGCAAATATTGAATATTAAAAAAATTCTCTGTTCGACATCAATATTTCAAACAAAAAGGAGCATGTTCACAATATTAATATATTTATTAAACGAAATTCTCCTGTTTTTTTTTGAATGGCATCTAAGAAAAATAGAAAGCAAATAAGTATACTATTATCTTCA
>ERZ778027.2440-NODE-2440-length-23050-cov-11.251968_pt1 | contig 23050 bp, 19 predicted proteins | sample MGYA00375757_ERZ778027 | MGnify/ENA primary metagenome ERZ778027 (study PRJEB29350, sample SAMN05389817) | bioreactor metagenome | isolation source: Ammonium sulfate bioreactor | place: South Africa: University of Cape Town | collected 2014-02-18 ...
TTTATATTTCAAATAAAAAATAATCCAATGACAACAACACAACGACAACAACAACGAAAAACTTCCATTTGCCATTATTTTATTTTTTTATCGATGAAGATAAAATTCATTTTAATAAAAAATGAACTTCTACTAAGATTAGTATGACATTCGTTATATTTTATGCTTTTTATAATTACTTAAGAAAAATAGCTGTCAATCGAATGTCCTTTCAATATAATAAGATTATTATTATAAGAGTTATTTAGACACGCAATTAAATATAATACTATAATATAAAAACTTGACGTGCATGAAAAGATGTATAACTACAATTGAAAGTAACGAGTCGGTGATTTGTATTTTAAGAACGAAAATTATGTGTTCGAATAGAAAATGAGCAATGAATCATAGGGATGCAACAAATCTCAGAGACGATTTGGATTTGAGATTTGTATAGTCAAGGATTTGTAGATTTGGTGTTGGATTTGGTATTGGATTTGTTTTCTTATAATACAAATCTTCCAAATAGATTTGAAAAGTTATATTCTTTTCTACCTCTTGTTAAATAAACTATTTCGATGTAGAATGTCGCAGGAAAAATTAAAATTCTGGAATTTTGAAAAATGTCCTCAGCTTGTCTATGGTTACCATTTATGATGATCACATTTTTAAATATAAAACATATCAGTGAATGGATTGTTTTCATTGCTAATCTAGGAAATACTATACAGATCTGTAGTGATTCAATTATTATCTATTTTCTTGACAAACGTTTTGCTCAAATTCTAAGAAAATTTCTTCGATTCGACGTTCAAGTTCATCCTCATATATTCTATCACTAATTCTAATATGTCAATTTCCGATCTCTATCGTAGTAAAATACTATTGGTTTGTTTATTGTACAATGAATCATTTAGTTTCATATTCTCTCTTCTTATTTTTCCTTTCCCTTTCCATCGTCGTTTTTTGCTCTTTCTGATATAATAATAATAGAATCAATAGAATAAACCGTTTCTCGTAGATCTGCTGATGCATTGTAATAGAAAAAAGAAGAGAAAACTTATCCTTCTATTTATTGTTTATCCATACTTTTTTTTTAGAAATGTTTTTCAAACAGAATAAAATCAATCTTAGAAGAATTCAAATAGAATAGACACTTCGAAGACGAAGACATAAATATGTCAACTAGATTGCAGCGAAGAGCGAGTGCAACCGGTGTACGTACACGTTCAGGAGATGCATCGGAAAAAACTCTCGATGATTATTATCATGCCGTTGCAAAAACGATTCTTTGTAATCAAAATCCGTTAACAGGTCTGTTTGCAGCTGGAAAAGACACTGATCATGCTTGGGTACGTGATAATGTCTATGCAATAATGGCTGTTTGGGGTCTATCGTTATCATATAAAAAACATTTGGATCAAATGGAAAATTGGACGAAATGTTATGAATTAGAACAAGTAATTCGAATTCGATCGAATTGAACAATTAAAGTTCGTTTTTTCTTCTTCTAGAGTGTTGTTAAAACCATGCGTGGTTTACTAATATGTATGATGAAACAAGTTAAGAAAGTCGAAAAATTTAAATCAACTTTAAGTCGTGATGATGCATTGCATGCGAAATACTCATCTGTAACTGGTAGATTATTCTCGATATTATTAAATTGATTTTTTAAAACAAATTTACATATCTATTTCTAGGTAATACAGCTGTAGCTGATAATGAATGGGGTCATTTACAATTAGATGCAACTTCATTATTTTTATTAGTACTCGGTGAAATGACTTCGTCTGGTTTACATATTGTCTATACACTTGATGAAGTAGATTTTGTTCAGAATCTCGTTTTTTATATCGAACAATCGTATATGATTCCGGTAGAATATCTTGAAATGCGAATGTTTTTGTTTTGTTTTCAATTTCATTTCATTAGGATTACGGTATATGGGAACGAGGTGATAAAACCAATCATGGTTATCCAGAATTAAATTCAAGTTCAGTTGGCATGGCTAAAGCAGCATTAGAAGCCATGAATGAACTCGATCTATTCGGTAGTAATGGGGGCCCACGATCGATCATTCATGTTTCATCGGATTATATCTATTGGTGTTATTCAGTACTTAAATCTATGTTACCACGTGAATCATTTTCGAAAGTAAAATTCGTCTTTTTCTTCTTAACAAAATAAATAATTGTGTTTGTAGGAAACTGATGCTTCACTATTGAGTATAATCAGTTATCCAGCATTTAGTATTGAAGATCCTGATCTTGTTACTGAAACAAAAACAGGCATTATATCGAAATTACAAGGTCGATATGGTCTATCACGGTTTCTTCGTGATGGTTATCGAACTCCACTTGAAGTAGATTTCGATCGTTGTTTGATGAAATAACAAAAATGCATATCGATTTTAGAATGCTTCGAGATTACATTATGATCCGTATGAGTTAAAGCGTTTCGAAAGAATTGAATGTGAATGGCCGTTATTTTTCTGTTATTTAATTCTCGATGGATTGTTTCATGAAAACGAAAATCAAGTTTGTTGATTCGAGAGAAGATATAAATATTTGTGATTGATATCTTCAGGTTACACTCTATTGCGGTTTGCTTGACGAATGTATTATCAAAGATTCGGAAAGCATACAGATTATCCCCGAACTATACGCTGTGCCTGGTGATCGAGTAATGGAATTTCTATTGTTGATTCTGTAAATCAAAAAAAAGTTTATTTTAGGTTGAAGAGGAAAAACGTGATCCACATAGTACAAATCGAATACCAATGGGTCGTATACCTCATATGTGGGGACAATCTCTTTATATACTCGCTATGCTTGTTAAAGAAGTAAGAAATTCATGAAAAAATTAATTTCTCAAAAGTAATTGTTTTGTTGTTTTTTTTAAATAAAAAGAATTTCTTAGCACCTGGTGAATTAGATCCATTGAATCGTCGTCTTATAACTGAACCTAAGCCTGAAGGTTTCGTTCAAGTTTGTATTCTAACTGACAACGAAATTATTCAATCAAGATTAGCATCAGTCGGCATTCATATTCAACAAGTCAAAGATCTTGAATTAGTTCAAGTTCGATCCGTAAAAATTCTTCAAAACATCTATTCACATCTCGGTAGAAACGAACGTCTAGGCCTAACTGGTCGTCCATCATTTGAAATGGGCCCATTTTCAACTTCAAAACTTTATACAATCTGCGGACGAACATTAGCTTTTACTCCATCAGTAAACAAAACAAAAAACAAGAATATAATCCTCTCTTTTTTGTCTCTCTCTTTCTAGTTTATGGATCAACATACATTCTATCTCGCTTCGGATATCGATTATATTATTGATCGTTTTCGTACATACATATCATTTCTAAATAAAAATTGGAATAATATAACTGGTCGTCCGGTTGTTGTTGTCGTTCTACGTAGTGATCTCGTCGATGTTGATCCTATACCGAAAAATGTTATTCAAACATTAAAAAAACTGAAAACAGGTTACATCAATGGTGTACGTGTTCAATTGGGCAAACTCGAAGATTTTATAAATACATCATGTGTAACAAGTCTCGATTTTGTTTTTCGTGAAGATGACGATGAAGATCCCGAAGATAAACTCATGGATTTACTTCAATCAAATTCTGATACCAATGAAAAATCAACATTTTTCACACATCAAAATGTCGACTATCGATATCAAAAACGATATCGAATTAAAAAATTAGCACAAATTCGCGGTGCTGTCAAACGTAGTTACAGTGTTAGTCATCATTCCGGTGATAGTAGTGTTGCACAAAATATTCTAAATTCAAATCTTGCCGACGATCAAGACGATCAAGCCGACGCCAATGTTCTCAATCATATCCGTGCCGATGAACACACATTATCAATGTCGAATCGACGTGATAACAATCTCCGTGATAAAGAAGTTCATGATATCATTGCACTTTTACAACATGCAACATCGATTCAGGATCAAGCTGATATTTTGCATTATCTTTGTATGAACAATGGAATTGATTTCGAATTTGAACATGACGGACATCGTGTTACTGTTAAACATCTCATACAGGAATTGTATACACGTGCGTGTAAACAACGTATCTGGTGGTGTGTTCGACATTGTGCTGGCATGTTACGCATGCGTAATGAAAGTATAGCGCAAAGTTTAATTGCAATCTTAGCTCAACAGAAACAATTGACAATTGGCTTGCCACCGGCACCACGTGAACATGTTCTAACAAGTCCAATGACAGCCGAACAGTTGTATAACACAATTGTTACGGCGACAGGCAACGATCCGACAATGATTATGTTAACACAAGAAATATTCGTGTTTCTACAAACATTTATTAATAATGAACCGCAATTATTCGCTGGTATGATACGTATTCGTGTCGGTTTGATAATTCAAGTCATGTTAGGTGAATTAAAACGAACATTACAATCGACAGACGATGATACAATTGATCATTTGTTAAATTTAAGTCCCTATGAAATAAAATGTTTATTACATATAATTTTAAGTGGCAAAGAATTCGGTATTACTGAACATTCGACGAAGCCAACGCCGGAAATGGCTGATCTATCGAAACAAGAACGTGATATGAGAATAATTCGAAATGAAATTAAAGAAGCGAGCACAAGAAAACTCAGTGTACATCTCAATTGGATTGATCATCCGTCTGAAGATGAAGAAGATGATATTGGTAAACATGGTCAATGGATTCGTCGACGACGATTAGATGGTGCATTGAATCGTGTACCTGTTCGATTCTATGGACAAGTTTGGCAAACATTAGAAAAAGTCAATTAGAAATTCATTTGAAATGTTTATTATTAGAACATCTTCTCTTTTGTTTTCGTTTTTTTAGTGTAAAGGAATTAAAATTGCCGATTATATTCTCTACAATAGTCTCACACAAGAAATGACTCAAGAAGAAATTAAATTTGCTCTACGTGTCGAAGAAGCACTTAATCGTGTGCCATTTACTGAATATCGACAATTGATTGTCGAAGCTTGTGTTATATTTACTTTGATTGCACTCGGTGATGCCAGGTGCGTGTTCATATTTCAAAAAAAAAAAATATTGAAATGATTTTGATTTGTGTTAGATTTCATTGGGAGGAAATTATTAGTATTGAGGAAATCGTTTCGAATGCAAATAGTATTTTTCTGCAAGATCAACGAGCATCAGGTGGTGACGCAACGAAATGTTGTGCAAATGGCAATCCATGTGGATCAGCAGCTGGTATTTGTCTGCATTTCTACGATTCAGCACCGAGTGGTCGATTTGGAACAATCAACTATTTCCTTCGAGCACTTTTGAAAATCTTACGCATCGACGAAACGACAGTCTGCTCGATTAGTTAAATCTGTTTTGTTTCGAAACAGTACGAACAAGTTCACGTTTTCGTTTATAATTGATTGTTTTTTTTTCTTCTATGCTCTTCAATAGATTTTCATTATTTAGATACTCTGTTTTCTTTTTTTGTATACATGTCAAACTTTGCTTCCCATTTGACTTTCGAATACCTAAATTTCGTTTTATTCGTCTCTTTTTCTTTCTTCTTTTGTATTTATTGTATTTTTTTTCTTTCCCTTATAACAAACAAACGCATAGACAAACTATTCGATTTAGATATAAACGAAAGACAAAAATACGAGATTGATTTTGATATAAAAAAAGAAAATTCGAGATGCCGATTTTACGAACGAATTCAGACGAGAATGAATCCGACACGCCATCATCAGACGATATTCTGAAAATTTTAATTACAACAGATAATCATCTTGGTTTTGCCGAACGAGATGATGAACGTGCCAATGATTCTTTAATTGCGTTCGAAGAATGCTTGCAAATAGCACGCGATGAAAATGTCGATTTTATTCTACTTGGTGGAGATCTATTTCACGATAATAAACCATCGAATCGAATTATGTTAGAATGCATGAATTTATTAAGAAAATACTGTTTAGGTGATAAAACAATTGAATTTAAATTGATAAGCGATGAGAAAATTAATTTTTCATCAACTGTACAAACAAATCCATTTCCATGGGCCAATTTTAAAGATCCGAATTTAAATATTGGCATACCGATATTTTCTATTCATGGCAATCATGATGATCCATCAGGTTCAACGCCATTATGTCCACTCGATCTTTTAAATTCATGTGGTTTAATAAATTATTTCGGCAATTTATCATCATTGGAAAATATCGATATACATCCATTGCTTTTTCGTAAAGGTCAAACAAATTTATCGATCTATGGTCTCGGTTCAATACGTGACGAACGTTTACATCGAATATTTCTTAAAAATCAAATTAATCTCTTACGTCCAACGAATGAACCTGAAAATTGGTTTAACATATTTGTTATTCATCAAAATCGTGTTGCTCATGGCCCGAAAAATTACATTCCCGAGCAATTTCTTCATGAATTTCTTGATATTGTTATTTGGGGTCATGAACATGATTGTCGAATTACACCGGAATTTAATACTGTACAAAAATTTTTCGTTATTCAACCTGGTTAATTGACATTGATATTTTTCGATAGACTTGTTTTTTTTCTTTTTGTTTAAGGCAGTACAATTCAAACGTCGTTGAGTGAAGGTGAACAAATACAAAAACATGTTGGCATTCTTCATATACATAAGAAGACGTTTAAATTACAGCAACGACCCTTACAAACTGTTCGACAATTTTATTTTGTTGATATACAATTAACTGATCATATCGATGAGAAAGCTTTGAAAACATTGTCAAATACGAAACTTGAACAGAAACTCGATCAAATTCTTACAAATACCGTATGAGAAATAATTTTCTTTTAAATATGTAGCAAAACAAAACTCGTTCTTTTCTCCTAAATTTCGAAATAGATCAATGAATTACTTATTCGTGCTAAAAACGAACATACTGGTCATCCTAAACAACCAAAAAAACCGTAAATCATCTCTCTCAATGTGTAAAACGAATCATTTTCTTTTTATAAATTTGTTTTTCAATAGTTTAATTCGTTTACGCGTTGATTACACGGGCTTCGACCTATTCGATTCATTCAACGATATACGTTTTGTACAGAAATTTTCTGAACAAGTTGCGAATCCGAAAACCATGATTAGTCTACATAAAAAACGTGAACAAAATCTCTTCAAAGCCAATGAAATCAAACTCGATCCCGATGCAATTAAAATTTCAAATGAACAATTTCAACAAGCACAACGCGTCGAAGATTCGATTCAAACTTATTTCGAATCAACAAACGAAGTGACAAAAGAAAAAAAACGAAAAAGATCACACTCTCAAAATCTCATTTCATTTTTAGTCGAATCGTTTACGTTTGCTCGATGAAAAATCGATGCTAGCAGCTCTTACTGAATTTATTGATAAAGATGAAACTTATGCATTGAGTACAATGATCGAAGCACAACTCGAACAGAGTCAAGTTAATATTGAAATGTCTTGATTTTCAAATGAAATTGAATTGATTTGTTTTTCTAATAGAATTTTCTTTCGAATCAAATTCAAACCGATGATGTAGCTCTACTCGAAGAAGAATTAAAACGTTTTAAAGCCGTGCAAAATCTCGATGATGATCAAGCGACGAAACGACGTCGAGATTTATTAGTACGTGCTCGACAAGAACGTTTGAAAATCAACGGTGGAACCGATCGAAATAATAATAGTGATGATGATAATGATGAAGTGGTAATGACACAATCAATCGAAAACGATGATGATGATGATGAAGATAATGAAAATGATTTCGAGCAATTTTCGACTCAAAGATCGACAACAACACGTGGGCGTGGACGTGGACGAGGTCGAGGTCGTGGCCGAGCAGCGAAAACAACTACAGCGGCTCCTTCTCGAGGCAAACGAAAGCCTTTTTAGAAAATGATATTCTTAAATCGAGATTTTATTCTACTATATATATTCGTGTTTATTTTTTTGTTTGTTAAAAGAAAAGCGAAATTGAGAAATAAAAAAAAATATCGAACGATGAATGTTTTATTCTATTCCGATTGTTGATTAATTGATGCATAGAGTTTATTAATATTTTCCTTGGTTTTCTGTTTTAATTGTTGATTATCTTGTTGAAGTTGTTGATATTCTTCGTAGAGTATTTGAAATTCATTGACTTGTTTTGTATGAAAATCGAATGATGTTCGATGAACATGTCGATGTTCAATTGATTCATGAATTTGTTTCTGTTGAATGACTAATTTCTCAATTAAATTTCGAAGAATATCTTCTTGTTGATGAATTCGTTTGTCATCGATAGCTCGTCGTTGTTTGAATTCGTTTTCATCTTGACAAATTTGTTCGATTAAATTCGTTTTTTGTGTTAAACTTAATTTCAATGCATTTAATAATTCAACATATGAATATTTCGATTCGAATGTTTGCTGATAATTTGAAATAATCGAACGAATTTGTTCACGTTTACTTGACATTTGTATCAAACGTGTTTCTAATTGTTCAGCTGTTAATTTCAACGGTGAATAGGAATCAAATGAATTTTGAAATTGATTTAAAATATTCGTTAATTCACGTAGATGATTATCGAGTTGATTTAGATAGTTTTGTGTTTGAGAGAAATGTGTTTTATGTTCATGAAATTTCTCGAATAATTTTTCGATTATTGTTGAATTTGGTTTTACATTCGGAATTGTACTCATTGGTGTCGAAAAATCAATTAATGATTCCTGATGATATTTATTTTGATCGTGAATTTTAGGTGTCGATAACAACATCATCTCATAATTCGCAGTCATTACTATGTAATTTTCGATTTGTTTGAATGAAACAATAGAATGGATTCTTTTTCTTTGATTTCTATAAAAAATGGACTCGTAAACAAATCTAGACACAAATATACGTAGAAGAGAGAAGAATCGTTTTTATTTTGACTTCAATAATAAATGATTAATGTCGATTAATTGATCTATGAAACAGTTCAATAATTTTAACAAACGAATCGTTAAAGTGGAAAACTGATTATAAAATAAAAGAAGTAAAATGTGTAAAAAGCACTCTAGTAACACAAAACAACAGAATTAAAGATTTATCTTGTTGATTAAGAAGTCAATTGAATAGAGTCTTTTTTGAATTCGAATTTTAGGTTAAACTACATAAGTAGATTGTTGTTTTTTTATTTTGGTATTTTTTTATGTCTGGGTGATTACCGTTGATTAACGATCCATTAAATAGAAATGTTTCAAAATAATAAATGAAAACACTTGACAGCTTGTCGACGTCTGACACAGTTCGAAGTTAAAGACTACTGTAGACATCTTTTCCAGTACTTAACTATCGTAAGTAAAAAAAGAATAACAATGTCGATATCTCGATGTAATATATAAATTACAAAACAAAAATTAATTTAGAAAAAAAATATATCAATTTGTTTATTTCTCGTATTAGAAATACGCTCAGTCTTTTCTTTTTAAAGTTTATATTTAGCTTAAATTTGCCCGTCGATATTAATAAATAATTAATTAGATAGGGTATATGAGAAAATACTCTAGGGGAATCACTTCATTAACATGCTGTTATAAATGAATTTAAATCATTCACATAAAAGCTAAATACAAATAATTTTCATTCGAGTCTTCAATTCAATTAGTTTATCTTTATTTTTTTTTCCTTTGATGTTGATAATCAAAATTCAAATATCATCGATTTCATTCGAATTCTTCGAGTTCAAATGTACCTAAATACCATTGAAATTAAACAAAGACTGTGTTGAGCTAAATGATTCAATTATGCGTATGTTTGCTACGTCAGTCAGAAAGGATTAAAACAGCGTTTCTTTCTATTTAATAAAGCTAATTTCCCGTTTAAAAACAAGTCGTCCTCAATTTTTTTCCCTCTTCATATCAAATTAGTCTATCATGACAGTGTAACAAGAAAAAGAAAAGAAATATGTAGATTTTCAAAGTTGTGAAACAAAGAAAGAATTAGTGGAATATACGCATAGTTTAATTATTTGTGCATTGAGAAGAACACAAGAAAAACACACGCATAAAAAATCGTCGATGTTTCCTAAGTAAACGAAGGCAATTTTAAATCGAGTTCTTGCGTACATTTATGTTGATTGAGTGCAAATAAATAAAATCCGAAAAAAGGTGACTAGTTTCTCGAGAGAGAGAGAGAGGGAGAGAAAAGACTACAAACGAGAAAGTGAGAAAGGAAATGAGGACCGTCAAAGATGATCGATGCGCTTTTCTCATGTCAGCGACAATGACTTTACTCCGAATACCTACTATGAGTATACCGAAGAACAAGTGTGTGTGTGTGTGTGTTGTGTGCGTGAACGAACAAAAGAAAAAAAATGAAAAGAATAAATAGTAACATAGTAGGAACGACAACAGCGCGCCGGCGTCGACGACGATGATGATGATGATTTGATGTCCGTTTGTCACTAACCAAGAGTTTCTTTTCCTCTATGATCCATAAAGACAAATGGGCTTCGTTTGTCGTGTAGATTTTCTATATTGTGAACATATTTTTCTTTGACTGTCATGAGTAGAAACGAAATAGAAAGCATTCTTTTTTTTTTGTGCTTCTATCATCACCGATGTTGCCAATTGCTCAACTCATTAAGATGATCACAGTTCTTTTTCTTTTTATTCATTCTTTGTTACATATTTGCTTATATAAGCACATTTATTTTCTCTTTTTCGATTAGATCTATTGTATTTTTTTCTTTCTTTCTCTGCCTCTCGCCTTTTTATTGTCAACAAATCTACAAAATAAGTTAATTTGATAACGCAAAAAAAACATTCGAGAAACTATCATTGATTAAATCAAGTAAGCTACATATAAATTCATTTCTTTACATCGACTATTGATTCATCAAATAGAAACAAGATAATCAGTAAGAACAACAGCTCATATTCTTAATTCAAATCTGAGGATAAGTATAAAAAAACAGAAGAAGAGTATTAGTAAAGATTAAGAACATATAAACGGTCTCTTGAAAACAAATGATTTAGAATAATATATATATTTTTCTTTCTTAAATGCTACTATATTATTTAATATGAAATTTCTTCTTTTTTTCTCTCCTCCTCTGTGTCAAAAATAGAAATTAACGAAAAAAAAAGAATAAGAACATCGAGAACTAAATTATATTATACAAAGACAACAGTCGGTATATTAATGTCAATATTTTATATCCTTCAAATATTTTCGAGTGAGATATTAATTATTTTCGACAGCAATATCACTTTTTCTTGTCATGTCAACATGTATACGACAAGTGATCTGATGTGACAGCAGATTCTTGAAATAATTCTCGTTCTCTCTCTCTCTCTGTCTATACACACATACAAATCAATCTATATATCTGTTTACATTGTTGATAATAGTCATTGAAAGATATGTGAGAGCAACTAGAAAGAACTAGATAAGAGAAAAAAAGAAGGCAAGTAAGATTATATTCCGAAGGAAATAGAATAACAGACAGCGAAATAGTCACATTGACAAAACACTTAGTCAACAGAAAAAAAATTGTCGTGATAGATAGAAACAAGTTGCATCTTCATTATTTGTTTCTACGACTTCAGTTTTATTTGCAGTGAATGAATTAACTAACTAATAATGTCGACATATCGACCAATGTAGATCCTTTTCTTTTTTTTCTGGCTATAATTAGACATGCCATCTTGTATACTAGATGTTGACAATCCTTTAGTAGTACATAAAATACAATGAAACAAAAACGCAATAAATGAATGAAAAAAAAACTTTCTTTATTTGTTTTTCTTTTATTGTTAATGTCGCTTTTTTATTTTAAAATTTCCATTGAACATATGGTAAACATAGTTGCATAGATAATGTTGGTAGAATAGGAAAGAGAGAGAGCGAGAAGCGAGGTTTTGCAAGCTCGTTTTTTACCATAATAATAGTAATACTTCTAATAATAATAGTAATGGTTTTCACTATCGTTGGCATTCTTTTCCTGTTGTTTTCTTTTGTCTGACAAGTAAAGCATAATTCTTTTGATAACCCTATTACGGTAGTGTTCGTTGTTCATCGATTTCAATCGATCAATCATTTTTTTTGCATCTAGTTAAGTTCGTCTACGCATGTGTGTCTTTTGTTTCTATTCAACATGCTTTTCGAGTTTTTACCTTATTACATTTAACTTGGAGTAGACATAGAAAAACGTTTACTTGCTCATGCTTGGCAAATTTATACACATCCGGTAGTGCTACCACGCCAATAGATGCTAATAATCAAAAGTCAATTTTCTACTCGTCAATAGGTAAACGACATGGCCAAAAAGACAAAAAAAAAGGTCTAATATACTATGTTTGACATCCTCTTTCTTACTGAGCAATAAAAAAAGACAGCATGACCAAGACAAAGTGAATATTTAAATAAAAAGTCTAAAAATAAAATAATTCTCATATTTTATTTTCTTTTTGTCATTTATATCATTTTATATATGAGTACGTGGTGCACTTGTATTCTTCTATAATAGTTGAAATATGTTCTTCTGCTCATAGTGTGGGTATCGGAGGCGATCGATAATATGCAAACGATCGAGAATTGTCGTTGATGTCGGCGTCTTTGTGCGTTTCTCTCTCTCTCTCTCTCACTTTCTCTTTCCCTGACTCTCCTTTTCTTTTTTCTTCTCCTTCTTCTTTCTCTCTTTTCCCTTCTCCACTTGTGCTCTTAGTCGGAAAAACTTCTGTCAGAACGTCTACTATCCTAGTGTGTTTGCACAAATCGCATTATAATCTCATTGTCGCTGTTTGTTGCTCGATCCAAACTTATTGACATGCACATATATATATATATGTGTGTGTGTATATATATCTATATACTCTTTTCTTTGACTTTGTTATCGTCGAAAACAGATTAAATACATTATCAAACCCATTGAAGCGTATATGATAGTTCTCTGATTAGATCTATTTTTCTTTTCAACAAAAGTCAGGTATATTAGATTATTAATTAAATAGAGAAATGTAGAACAAAGAAATCGGCAGATGTGTTCCTTTCTCAAGTCTTACGTGACACGTTCTCATAGATTCGAGTGCACATATGAACATTTTATTCGTATTCCCCGTTTCTTTTAAAATATTATTTATAGTTTTCCGTCATTTGTTCTTCTTCTTTTTCTTCTTATTGCCTATTAGCGCAAAAACATGTAACTCTATTTTCAAGTATTTGTCAGGCTCTTAGATGTGAAATACGAACAAACAAGTACATGTCGATACTCGTGTCCTTTTCAGAATGGCTCACAATTGACAACGATTTTGTTATATATGAACTATCGGCTGTTGCGTGTCTTTGACTGTTTCACTTATTCTTTTTTAAAGACTCACGCACAAATATTTAACAAAGCAAGTTAGTCAATGAATAAAAATAACTAAGAAAAAAAACCTTTTCTTTAGTTTTTGTAGACTGAATGAGAGAGAGAGAGAGCGAATGAGTTTCAGTGTCACTAATGTTGTCGTTCTTTTATTTATTCATCAATGCATGCACATGACTACTTGCATGTCTCTTGAGTTATATTGATGTAGAGCATTGTCGTTTAGTCAGTAACCACATATGTTTCCTTCATAGAGATTGATAAAAAAAGAAGTTATTTTGTTTTTTTCATCATCAGATTTATCATGTCGAAGTTTTCTGTAAAGTTTTCTTTGATTTTCTCGTTCCATTTTCTGTCTCGTGAAGACAACCGTGATGGACGTCCGATCAATCTGGTTTTCATTGCGCTATAATGATTAACGTATTGACGATACAAGCAACATCTTATGCTTTTATCGCAATCGATTGCATCGATAATGATAAGATATATGCGTATATATATATATGATCAGTAATTGAATACTATTCCAACGATTACTTCACTAAACGTCATCGAAAATATTTGTCCACCTGATGATTGATTGAGAAATGTATTTTGCAAATTATCTCTCAATTTGGTTTTATAATCCGTTTTTGTAAGTTTCTTAATGTATTTTTATATGGAAAAAGAACATTTTTTTTCCTATTTTGAACATCATGGTAGCCTCTAGAGACGAGAATCCTAGTCGTCAACAAGAAGATCAATGTCCCGTTGGCATGAAGGTTCTCATGTTTATTTCTTTGCAAATATGATCGCTTAGTTTTGCATATTTTATCGAAAAAAAAACACACACACACACACAGAGAAAACTAATCGATTAGTTTGTAATTAGAATTTTGCTTTGTTGTTTAAATTGAAATTCAGATAAGACAATATATGATATATCAATAGAGATAAGACAAATTCATTGACATTTCTTTCGATAAAGAACAACAAATGCGTATATTCGAATAAAATAATAATAATAATAATTAAGTTCGATGATAAACTAGATAGTAGTAAACATACAAATATGTGTTGGGTGTGTGCGTTTTGTGTATATCTATATCTATATCTATGGTATTGAAAAACATGATGATAAATGTCATTATTTGTGTTCGTAGAATTTCTTCGTTGATTATCAAGTTTTTTTACGTTCTTGCAGGGAAATAAACAAATATCTCCATTGAATGATAATGTTAACTATTAATATCCCGCTGATTTCTTTTTCTCGATGCTGCATATAAGTCATATGAATACCTTTATGTCTGCAGTTTCTCTTTCTTTTTCTCTTCTATATTTCTTTCGAGTTACTAGGAATCCGTCAATCATGATTTTCTCGTTAGACTTTTTTTTGTAGGCGTATCGGAAAGAGGAAAATCGTTATCCATCGTTTAGCGATAGAAATGATGCTGGTAGCCTACGGTGATCACAGCCGGTGGATAATTTAACCATCGATCATCGTTTTATATTTACTTGTTTGTTTTCTTGTCTTTTTGAGTATCTCGAATTCATCTTTTTCGTTGCGTGTATGACAACAATTCAAAAAGTTCTTTTTGTTTTTTTTGTCTTCCTCATTTCATTCAACAATGGTTAGTGACATTAGTCTTAGTGTAGTTAGTATAAAGAAAAATGGATCGAATGATAGAATAAAACAAAACAAAATAGAATGAGATCTATAGACAAGAATTTTAATTTGTATAATATATCAATCGTAAATAATCAAAGCGAATCAGTCAGCCACGATACAGTAAAAAAAAATGTCTCATGTTGTTGATCATTTCTCTTTTTCTTTCTCTCTCTCTCTCTATTTCTTTCTTGCTTGCTTTCTCTACGGGTTGTGCTAAATGACAAAATTGGCCTCTAGTAGTAGTGATTTTATATGACATATACAAACACACATATTAAAGAAATAATAGTTAAAAAAAATCAAAAAACAAACACTTGCAATTTCAAGACTTATTTGATTTTTAAATAAAACAAAAAAAAAGAAACATTTCTAATCAACAACACAAGGTAAAGTACGTAGAGTCAAATAGGAACACAGACAAAAAAAACGAGGAAGAAGACTTTGTGATAAAAATTTCTATTCCATTTTTGATTTAAAATACATAGGTTTTCCTTTTTTGTTTCTAGATTTTTCTTTTTCTTCTTCTTTTTTTTTTGATCCAATCAGTAACAATGCTGATTAGATTGCTTCTCAGAATCTTAAATCTAATGAGAGAACATGACATACATATTCTCAACTAAACCGAGAAGCAACAGCAGTCAAACGGAACGGTAATAGTAATTGAAGATTAGACGATCTCTTTTCATCAACAACGTCATTTGTTTTTCTCTCATTCACCAATTGACATTTTTTCTCTCTCTCTCTCCCCTTTACTTCTCTTTCTATTTCTCGTATCGTTATATTTTACCCTCGATCTCACTCACTCTCATTGTGCCTCTCGAATTCCTGACGTCGAAGTAACGGCGTTGGCTCCTCACGCATGATCGTCTCAAAATGAGACATGCTATACCATGGCCAAAGAATCAATCAGGAGATGACGCTTTTGGCAAACCAATTCAAACTTCGACGAAAAGAAATTCGACGACAATTGTGCCATTTTATTTCTGCTTTTCAACAATATCAACCAACACAATTCATATTAAATTCGAAACCAATCTTCATTATCAACGTGCAATTAAGTATCTCATCTTTATTTTCATCATTTTTATTTGCTCGAAGCATTATAATTATTGTCAACAACATACAATCTATTTCTTCTTATTTCTCTCTATATTCTTCTTTATTTGCTTCTCATTTTTCGTCATGCAACAACTATCGAATGATACAAGCTCGTGGAGTTTAATTGATATTCCACTTCCAATACCTTTATTTTACAATACGAATACATACGAAAATTTGCCTCATGGTGATTCAATTATTCCAATATCTATCGATCGATTATCAACTGTTGTACCACAAACAAGTGTAATCGATACAAGTCCTGTTAATTATTGGGCATTTGGTCTCATATTTTTTCCATTATTTACCATATTTGGCAATGTACTTGTTGTTGTTAGTGTCTATCGTGAAAAATCTCTACATACAGTGACAAATTATTTCGTTGTTTCGCTTGCCATATCGGATATAACTGTAGCAGCAGTTGTTATGCCATTTGCTATTTATCTCGACGTAAGTCAAATAAACAACGAAAAAAAAAGAGAGAAAGAGAACTTTAAGTAGACTATTGAATAAAACTTTCTCTCGTAAACGAAAATTCTTCACATCAATTACGAGTTTTGTTTTTCTCTGTTTTATTCAAGAAAATAATTGTAGGAAAAAACAGAGAACGAGAAAGTAGTTAATCACATCCTGGAAAAAGAAAACCAAAACGGAAATCTTCATATCTATTAAATTTAAGCCTTTCCATATCGATTTCCGAGTGGCAAAGGGAAAAGTCGAGTTGCCTCTATCGTATGTGTATTTTTTTCCTTCTTTTAGTACAAACATACTTGGAAATTATCGGAACGTTTATGTGATTTTTGGGTTGCATCCGATTGTATGGCATGTACAGCATCGATATTGAATTTAGTATGTTCGAAATTTTGAATTTCAAATTTAATATTTTTGTTTTTCTTCAGGTTGCAATTGCTGTCGATCGGTATGACAAAGAAAAAAACAGAACTTCATTTTATTTTCTTTCTTTCTCTCTCTCTCTCATAGTTATATTGCCGTAACTAAACCACTAAAATATGCTCGACATAAAAATCCGAAACGTGTCGCCATAATGATAGTTATTGTCTGGCTTGTTTCATTTTTTATTGCATTGCCCATAGTCAGGTAGAGTCATTAAGTCTAATTTAATATCTAAATAATTAATGAACTTGTATTCATTTTCTTTGCCTTCTAGTGGTGTAAATAAGTCTGATGTTCCCGATTATCCACGTGTTCCCGACGAATGTGCATTTTTTAATAACAAATTTCTTATATTTTCATCCCTTGGCTCATTTTTCATTCCATGTATTATTATATTTGCTATTTATTATCGAATATTTATGGTAATCATGGCACGTGCCAAACAAAATCGAAAACAATGGCGACCCAAAGCTGCAATCGAATCAGCTGCTGCACAACATCGTACCAATGCCAACCATTTAGTCACGTCATTTCTACATGAACGAAATGATCTACAAAATAACAATAATAATAATAACGACAACGACAATACTAATAATAATAATACAGATCATCATGATAACCTCCTTCAATCCACAGCTCTTCTTTCGACGAAACCGTCGGTGAACACACATGAATCTGTACAATTAAAGACTAATCCCGAACGAAATGTTCTTATGCTACAATTAACTACACCTGCCCTTTTGCCAACAGTTCGTGCGTCGATTAACGTCACATCATCATCCGGTGATCAACTTGACGATGATGAACGCGATGATATAGCGTTGTTTGTTCATCAAGAACAAGAAGATAATCATCGGAATCATACTAAAGAACTATCTCGAACAGTAAATCGAGCAACGAACTGTCAACTTGATGAATCTGCGACATTTCAAATGACGACACGTAGTTCACAAACTGAAGATCCCAAACATGCACATAACTCAGTCAAACATTTTAAAACACGTTTAAAAGCAAAACCAAGTTCAGACGGTTTGCCAACAACAACAACAAATCCTACACAAGCAAAAAGTGCAAAACGAAAAGCCTATTCACGCATGAAAAAAGAACGTAAAGCCACTCAGACACTTATCATTGTGCTAAGTATGTCATCAACAGTAGTTTTTTTTCTAATTACTCCTCTTTAACTACATAAATACTTAACTAGAGCAGACTAACCTCCAAACATGACTTTCTCTACATATTCCCTTTAGTCATTCTTCCTCTAAATATTGTTTCCTATTTTTAGTTTGCTTTCTTGTCTGTTGGCTACCATTTTTCGTGCTCAATAACTTGGTCAATACGATTTTTAAATTAACAAAAAAAACTGATACATTACTTATCAATAATTTTATCTTATCCTTATGTGTCTGGTTAGGTTATATAAATTCATTTCTCAATCCAATTATTTATACAATATTCAATATGGAATTTCGAAAAGCATTTGCCAAAATACTGTTTTCACCGTGTCGAACATCAAATCATTGAATATCAAAACAAATCCGGTTCATATATTTTTCTTCCTTTCCTAAACAATTTATTTCAATAACTTTCTTTTCTCGTTTTCAAAGCCTATCTCTTTTATTAACCATTCAAACTTTCTCTTCTTTCTTTTGTATTTTCAAATAAAATAAAATCGAGTTCTTTTTTATACCAAAATCAAAAACATAAAGTGCACAGAATTCAATTGTTCATGAATTTTATTTAAAAAATTAATATAGAAACAAAAAAAGAAAAGATCAATGTCCAGCGTCCAATTGCTCTCTGAAAAAAAAAGCATCGATATTTTACATTGATGATAGATGTTCAGGGTGTAGAGGATGAGGAGATGACGCAGTTGAAGATAATGATAAGTTTATTGATGATGATGATGCACTAAAAATAAGAAAAACTATATATTTAAAGAAAGTAGGTTTGACTTGTACTCACGATTGTTGCCATATGGTAGGAGATGAATATGTATTTGCTTGGGAATTCCACATAGGATTTGGGTTTGTACTAAAAGATTTAAATATATAGATTATCTTGAAGGAAACATGATATTTATCGAAAGATCTTACTCATAGAAGGAAACATTGTGCGTATGAGCTGAATACGGTGTAGCAGTACGATTCTCCATAATAGGAGACGGCCAAAAATATGGAGGATAGTATGATGTTGATGGATCGTATGACGGTGATGGGCCTTGGACTTGAGACTAATGAAACAAATCATTCATAGGAACGCATGACTTTTAAATAGATAAAGGTACTCACTGTTGGCTTTTTAGCTGTTTCAACAGAGGTCGATGTAGTTTTGGGCTTTTGTTGTCTCTTGAAACGCGATCGTCGATTTTGAAACCAAATCTAATTAGAAAAATGATCGAATATTTACGTTCTTCATTTATAAAACATCAACAAGAACACTTACCGAGATTTTTTCATGACGAACATCGAGTAATTCAGCTAAATGATCAACCATCGTAACTTCAGGATAATGATTCTCTTGAAATGCTTCTTCTAAGATTTGTAACTAAACAAAAGCACTCATTCGAATCAATTGAACTCCATTTCCTCAAAAGTTACCTGTTGAACTGTATATTGAATACGTGTACGTTTCGTATAAGGCAAACGAGATTTTGTTTCAACAGTTGTTTGTTGTTGTTTATCTGAAATATGCTCATCAATTTCTACAAAAAGACAGTTTATAATGCTGAGAATAGAAATCAAAAGTTGAACTGCATACCAGAATTGTCAAAATCATGTCGCATTGGAATCGGTTGTGGTGATGGAACACGAACTGGTGTCGGAGGTGTCGGTGTTCGAGAAAGATAGCCCGAATCCGCAAAACGACTATTGTTGTATGTTTCGAACGATGGATGCGGTGGTGTATTAACTAAAATAAAACTTTCCTTATTGAATCCATTCGAAATATTTCTAACACCAGAAATTTTACCCGAAAGATTTGGATTGAATGAAACATTGGGTTGATATCCATGTGGATCATAATACCAATATGGATTGACACTTGGTGGAGGTGGATACGATGACATTATTGCTCGATGGTTAATGAATAGATATTCTTAATAGCTGAATTATGAATAAGAATATGTATCTAATTGATCTTATATACCTCTTGACGTATTCATTCTCCTATTTTCTATTGACCAACGAAAATGTTTCTTTCGTTCAATTAAGAGAATGAGAACCAATGGTTATCTTATTCTGTTTCGTCAATTGTTTTCGTCTGTTTTGAATATTATCAACAGCTTGAAAAGAAGAAGAAGAAGAGAGAGTGAGAGAAGAGAGACAAGAGAAAAATGATCATTAATGATGACGAAATTAACTGCTGGCGCACAAGCTGGAACGAATGAGAGATATGTGAATATTTGTTTTACACCTGTTCGATATACAGTTTTTTGATGGTCAAGTCATTTTTTGAATTAAAATGAATTAGTAAAATGTATGGAAGTTTTATTTTTCTTTGATGACACATATTTTACTCGATTCAGTTAACGATGAACAATCATTGTCGTTGTTCATTAATTAACAAGTTGTTTTCTTTCTCTTTCGTTGATAATTGTTATTGAATCTTGACTAATTTCGAAATCGAAATACAATCTGGTGTATTCGTTTCCTTGTCATTTGTTCTGCTTGATATTCTCTTTTCTCTTAATGAGTGTGAACTATCGTTTGATGCTCGACATACCAAACGATTCTGTCAAGGTAATACTCATTACAGACGACGTTCTCAGCTTTATTTTTGTTTTCTAACGAGAGAGAACAAGCAAAAAGATCATGATCGTGAAAATAATTTCGGTTAGATGTATTACATTTGTATGCATACAAAACAATTATCAATGTAAATAAAAACATCGAACAAGCTGTATGTTTGATGATAAACTATAGTATCGACAGAGGGTGCTGTAATCCGATGAGTTCTCTTTTTTTTTTACTAGAATGATTCTACCCTCCATTTCTCGTCAAGTTTTCGTTATGGCTGTTTGTCATTTGGATGTACGTGGATTAGAGAGGGATGTTTGAGTAAAAATAAAATAAATACGCAAATATTTTCTGAGTTAGACTTTCTAGATTGAATATGTCTGCAAGAAAAGAGTCAGTAAATGTAGACACAGAAAGAGGAGATGGTGCTCAAAGTGTTCAACAACAGATTCCGTCTCTGGCACCTGTCACATTAAATGGTCGAGAAATATGGGAAGATGTAAGTCAGCGAATGCCTATAAAAGCAAATTTTATTTTGTTTTTCTTTTTGAAAATTTAGTATAGAAACGAAATTGAAGCGAAAGCTCAAAAACGTATGTTTTAGTTAAACGAAAATGAAAAACATTCATTCGATTCTTATATTTTAGATTATTCGATGCCATGCACGTTCAAAATGATTCCGTTGAAAATGTCTGTTACTGATATCGAAGGAATTCAAACATTTTTCTTCAAAGTAAACATCGATTTATAGATTTGTTCGATGAATAAACCATATTCTCTTGTTTTTAGGCTCGTGTTCCAAATAATAAGTTTGTTAATGTGCGAATAAGACTATCCGGCGAAAGAGAATCTCGTTTGAATCAAGTAGCAGTTGAACCGCATGCCACTGGTGATGTCAACGAAGAAATCATACATATCTTCTAAACATATTCATTATTTTCAAAGCTCTCAAAATATTATTCAAGCAGCAATAGTTTTCATTAGGTTCATTCTTTTCTGTTTTTCTGTGTCTTACTGAGGAAGTACGAATATTGTTTCTGTGATTAACTATTAGTTATTTGGTCTTGTTTTTGTTGTCTATTTCTCATATTTAATAGTTCGAACAAAACTGATCAGAATAAAATTAAAACAGAATCAAAGTCACGGGTACATGTTTTCGTGAATGCCTTTATTGAATCACAAACATTGCACACGATTACAGTTTAAATATGTAGTCTATCCGATATATTTACGAATTCGACGATTTTTCTTTGTTCGCTTATAGAAAATGTTTTGAACGTAGAGAACAAAGAACTAATAGATATATGTATGCAGTTTTTCTTGTTCTATGTAATGTTAAGCCTCGATATTTCAAAGAAACGATTGGAGAATGATTCGAATCAGGGCGTACTAACTACAATAAAAGAACGACAGATATCACGTTATTATGGAGGTTTTTGATTGTAAGCCCTGGAGTGTATAGATATCTTTGCCCGCACAATATCGAGAAACATATATCTATCGCGATATCTGTACTTTGAATTACCTCGATCCATGAACACATCTATTCGAACATACCTCGATGTCGATATGTAACCGATCACAATTTAAATGCATGATATCACACGATAAAGGAAAACGATCGGTATATAAATGCTTGATTTTTTTCATAATTTTTTACTACCCTTATAACTTTCTTTACGAATATACTGCTGATCAGTATGTATAAGGTAAATTGCATTCTAAAACGTTTTCGTAAATACAATTTGTTCAATTATTTTAGGCAACTTTATTCTTCGCACTTTTGGCTTTATCTGCCTCAGTACCATTACAAAGTATGTAGAAATGAAATCATCAAATGAAAAGTATTTAATTTGTCGATTTATATAGCTTACAACGGAGGCAATGCAGGATTTTCCGCCGCAATTCGATCAAATGATAATGAGGAAACAGTCAACACACTAGGTGCTGGCTATTCTTATTTCAAGAAACAAGACATCGAATCACGACCATTATCTCAACAAAAAACATTCATTCCATCACAAGATTTAGTTTCACCTGTTGATGACAGTGCTAATCAATACTCTGGTTATTCGAAATCAAGTGCACTTGATCAACAAGCCGGTTTCCGACCTGTTGTCAGCCGTGGATACGGTCAACAAGAAACATTTATCCCACAAGCTCCAAAAGTCAGCGGTGGATATGGCCAACAAGAAACATTCATCCCACAAGCCCCAAAAGTCAGCGGTGGATATGGTCAACAAGAAACCTTCATTCCACAAGCTCCAAAAGTTAGCGGCGGATACGGTCAACAAGAAACATTCATCCCACAAGCCCCAAAAGTCAGCGGTGGATATGGTCAACAAGAAAC
>ERZ778027.2441-NODE-2441-length-23049-cov-6.456249_pt1 | contig 23049 bp, 20 predicted proteins | sample MGYA00375757_ERZ778027 | MGnify/ENA primary metagenome ERZ778027 (study PRJEB29350, sample SAMN05389817) | bioreactor metagenome | isolation source: Ammonium sulfate bioreactor | place: South Africa: University of Cape Town | collected 2014-02-18 ...
CGAGTAGCGTCAACGATCAAGGTTCGAGTTTATTCGCCGAAGCATGCGGAGCGGACGCCTATCGCGCGCTGCCGCGTCCGTTGCGTGCCTTCCACGACAACGACGGCGTTCCTGTCTGGACCGGGAAAGCTGACATCGATGTTTCGCGCAATCTCCTGGCGCGATGCGTCCGGTTCGCGTTCGGGTTTCCTCCTGCCGGACGTGACGTTCCGATCACCGTCAGCGTCGACCGGCGCGCGGGGCAGGAGACTTGGACGCGAAACTTCGCAGGGCAGCGTTTTGCATCGCGCCTGACGCACGAAAGCGGCAACGTCGTCTCGGAGCGCTTTGGGCCGTTCAAGATTTTGCTCGAAATCAAAGTAGTCGGCGAGCAGATCGAAATGCCGGTCATCGGCTGGCGTCTCGGTCCTGTTGCGCTGCCGCGCGCTCTCGCGCCGAAGTCGGACACACGCGAATTCGTCGACGATCGCGGCCGCTTCCGGTTCGACGTCGCGATTGGCTTGCCGCTCATCGGTCAGCTTGCGCATTATCGCGGCTGGCTCGAGCCCAAAATCTTACCGGCGCGAGATTTCCAGGATGGCGAAGTCGCGGCCGTGAGGCTGTGAGCAGGTGATCAATCGGGCGACGCGGGACGCCAGCCGGCGGCGAGCGCTTCGGCTTCCGAGCAGAACCATCGCTCGCCGCGCGCTGTGTCGATCTTCACGCGGCCGTACCACGGGCTCCAGGGCATGTGATAGATATGGCCGTGTGATGAGATGTTGCCTTTGATCGCGCAGCCGCCCGGCGCGGTCGCTTCGGCGACCTTCCATCCGGCGCGCCGGAAGTCCCAAGGCGCTTCGGCGGGGCCTTGCCAGACTCCAGCCTGTCGCGCGCGCGCTTCGGCTTCCACGTCCACGTAGGTGCGCGCGTATTTGACGAACGCCCACGCCATGCCGGCGCGAACCATCGCTTCGTTGATGTCGATGCCGTCCTCGATGCAGACCGCGAGCGTGCGGTGGTAGACGTCGCTTCCGGTTCGGTCGCAGGTCAGGTCCTTGTGTTGCACCAACGAGCGAAGAAACGACGCCGAGACCTTGCCGCAGTCCCAGCTCTCGCCGCTCGCGGTCCGGCACGTCTGCGCCAGTTCCGGCGCGTCGATGCCTTCGAGACGGACGCGCGTCGGCCCGACATCGAGCGTATCGCCGTCAACGACGCGGGCTTGTCCGGTGATGATCGCTGGATCGTTGGTGGCCGATGGTCCGGTCACGGCGACTGCAATCGCCGGCACAAGGAGCAGTACCGCGAGCGCAGCGAAAAACGCACCGGCCGAGAGACCGGTGCGGCTAAGTTTTACGGACAGGACGGACGCCAAAACATTCATCGGCGTCGAGACTCGGTGAGTCGTGTGTCACAACCTGGGCGGACTCGTGTCCGAGTTATGCAATCTTATATTGCAATAACAACCGTCCGCGGCGGCAATCATCGGGTTGCAGCTAGGCCGATTGCCGATTGCAGGCCGCGAGCTTCGGAAAGGTTGGCGCCGACGGTGGCCGTGCCGGTCAGATCGGCGCCGTCGAGTGTCGCGCCAGTGAAATTCGCGCCGCCAAGCCGTGCGCCTCGCAAATTCGCTCGCGCCAGATTGGCGTCGCTGAAGTTTGCGTGTTCAAGACTGTTCATGCTGAGATTGGCTTCTGTCAGATTGGCGCGGCTGAAGTTCGCGGCGGCGAGGCTTGCCATCGGCGTGATCAGAACCTCTTCGCGCGGATCGCGTGGGCCAAAGGTCGCCGACGTCAGATCAGCGTCGCTGAAATCGACGGAATCGAACCGGCCGTTCAGATGCGCAGCAACCAGACGCGCGTTTCGGAACGACAGGATCGGCGCGCGAGGCGTCGCCATATCGACAAAGACATTCGGCCTTAGAATACTGGCGCCGGAGAGATCGGCGCGCGATAGATCCGTTCCGATCAGCGTGGCGCGATCGAGGCGCGCGGCTTTGAGGCTCGCGCCGGAGAGATCGGCTCCCGTCAGATCCGCACCATAGAAATTGACGCCGTCGAGCTTGGCTTTCTTGAAATTGAGGCCGCTCAGATCGAGGTCAGAAAGATCCTTGTTCGAGAGATTGGGCGTTTGGCCCGAGGGTGTGGCAAACAGGAGGGCCGTCACCTGTCGCGCGGTCATGTCGGCGGCGCGCGCAGCAGCCGGAACCGCGCAGCAGAGGATCATCCACACTATTGCTTTGCGCCCAACCGACATTCGTCCTCCGCCGAGCAAAAAAACGTCCGACGCCCAAGCGACGGATCATATAATGGCCTGAAGTTTCACGTACCAGCTACTAACCGAATTCCGAGGATTTGAATGGCACCGCAACCTCCTGGGCCACCTCCGCAGTTTCCCGGCTCAAAGGGGGACTACGTGCGTGCGCCGCTTGGTTCCGGTCCACGCCGCCGGCCGCCTCCTCCGCCGCCCCGCCGGCGCAACGGCCTCCTGCTCGGCATCGTCTATTTCTTCCTCTTCGTGCTTCTCGTTGGCGGCGCGGGCGTCGCCTATCTCGCGTTCAATCCGCCGAGCGATTTCATCCGGCAGCGGATCGCCGACGAAGTTCGCTCTCGGACCGGGCGCGAACTCGTAATGGCCGGACCGGCGTCTTTCACGTTCTATCCGGCGATCGGCATCTCACTCAAAGACGTGTCGCTGTCGGGACCGCCGGGCATGGACGGCAAGCTCGCGCAGATGCAGGCGCTGGACGTCAGCATCAACGCGTCGGCGCTGTTATCCCGTCGCGCGGAGATTCAGTCGCTCGTGCTCAGGAATCCGACGTTCGATTTCCGCATCGACAAGGACGGACGCAAGAACTGGCAATTTGCGTCAGGCCCGGAGCCGGTGCGCTATGCCGAGCTTCAGGCACAAGGCGCACGCGCCGACGTCGCGCCGTTCGTGATGGCTGCCGCGGACGCTGCACCCGCTGCGCAGAGCGGTATCGCAATTCATGATCTGAAGCTCGATGACGTGAGGATCGAAGGCGGCACGTTCCGCTTCACTGACGAACGCAGCGGCAGAACCGAGCAGGTGCATGGCGTCAACGCGAAGCTCGGTCTTCCTTCACTCAGCAAGCCGTTGACTGCGACGGGCCAGTTCGCTTGGCACGATAAGCTGCTTAATTTCGACGGCTCCGTTTCCGATGTCGGCAATTTCAAGCTGCAGCAAGCGGCGCATCTCAAGTTCAACGCGAATAACGATGTGCTGGTGGCATCCTACGACGGCAGCGTGCAACTCGACGAAGGTGTCGCGCTCGAAGGTCAGGTCAACGCGCAATCGGACTCCGCACGCGCCCTCGCGCAATGGTTCGGCACGCGGCTGCCTCCGGTTTCCGGATTCGGGCCGCTGTCGATCCAGGGCACGTTGAAAACGAGCGGCAATGTCACCGATTTCCAGAATGCGCAGTTCGGCCTCGACGGCGCGGTCGCGAAGGGAACGATCCGGGTCACGACTGGCGGCGTCCGGCCGTTCGTGGAGGCGGATCTCGCGATCTCCGAACTCGATCTCAACCACTATCTCACAAGCGCCGTCACCGGCGTGCTCGCGACGGAAAGTGCGGGCGAACCGGATCGCGCGCCCGCATCAGCGCCTCCGGCCAACGCAAACTCGGGTGGCGGTGCAAAGCAGCCAGACGAGATCGAGAAGCTTCTGAACGCGCCCGCTCAGAATCCGGGAGCGAAAGTTTACGGCGCCGTCCAACGCGCCGGGTGGTCGAGCGAAAAGCTCAATCTGACGCTGCTCAACGTCGCCGACGGCAACATTCGCGCCAGCGCCGGGAAAATCCATTTCAAGAACATGACGCTCGGGCGTTCGTCGGTGGCGATCGCCGTGAAGGACGCCGCGATGCGAGCCGACTTCAACGATGTCGAGTTGTATCAGGGGCGCGGCAAAGGCAGCGTGACGCTCGATGGCTCGGCGGGCTCGGCCAATCTTGCCGCGAACGTTAACCTGCAGGGCGTGTCGGCGCTGCCGTTCCTGCGCGATGCCGCGAATTTCGAGTGGCTATCCGGCAAGGCCAACGTGGCGCTGAACCTCACCGCGAACGGGCAGAGCCAGTTGGAGCTCGTCGAAAACCTGAACGGTAACGCCGCGTTCCGGTTCGCCGATGGCGCGGTCGTCGGCTTCAATCTGCCGGGCGCGCTGCACGGCCTCGCGAACGGCGATTTCTCGGGGCTGAAGAAGTCTCCGTCCGAGAAGACCGACTTCAGCGCGCTTGCCGCCTCCTTCACCGTCGCGAACGGCGTGGCGCAGAATCAGGATTTGCAGCTTCTGAGCCCGCTGCTGCGCGTTACCGGCGCGGGGACCGTCCACATGCCGGAGCGGACGGTCGATTATACCGTCAAGCCCAAGCTCGTGGCGTCTCTGGAAGGCCAGGATGGTAACGCCACGGAGACCGGGATCGAAGTGCCGGTGAGAATCTCGGGTTCGTGGGATCGGCCGAGCTACCGGCCCGACCTTAAGGGCGTGCTTTCCGATCCAGGCAAGGCGGTCGACACGATCAAGGAGCTTGGCAAGAAGTACAAAGGCAAAAGCGTCAACGAGATCGCCGACGATCTGCTCGGCAAGGACGATGGCGACGCTTCCGGCGACAAAGCCAACACGAAGAAGGCGGCAAAGAATTTGCTGAATAAGCTTTTCGGCAAACAGCAGGAGTAACGACGTCATTTTTGTCGCGATTCTGACGTCAAAAACGGACGCTTCGTCCGTCAAAACGACGCGTGACACGAATTGCAAAACATCCCGTTAAGCTCCTGGGCCGCCACGACGAAAAAAAAATCGGCGTGGGGCAAAAAAAATCTTGCGCAGGGGGGGCATAGGCCTCATATGCACGCTCTCTCGTCTGTCCACCTGCCAACATGGTCGAGGTTTTCCAGAACCAATGAGGTAAGGAGCGGGCGAGTCAAACCTGTCTACTGGTTGGGGAGGGTCATATGGCCTTTAATGACACCCTCTTCCAATTGGGGATGGACTTGACTCGTTCAAGCACCGCCCAAAAGGAAGATCACTCGCGCGCTGAGTTCAACGCGGAAGTGCAGGACTCGATTTCGAGTCCGATCGTCGATCGAAGCGTACACACTGCAGGGACTACGATCTTTATCGATCTCCACGGCGCCAAGCGCCTCGACGACATCAAGTCGGCCGAGCGTGCGACGAAGCGTGCCGTCGAGACCCTGGGCCTCAAGCTCAAGAGTCTCCACCTTGACCGCGTCGCCGGTGGCGGCGTGTCGGGTGTCGCGCTCCTGAGTTCCGGGCACCTCTCTCTGCAGGCATGCTCGCGGACTGGCTTTGCGGCCGTCGACGCGCGTGGATGTGCGGGCGTAAAGCCGGAAGTGGCTTTGCTCGCTCTCGCGGACGCCTTCGGGGCGCGCGAGGCCGTCATCCAGCGCAAGCGGGCGCAGGCAGACCTCGACGTGCCGGCATTGCGCGTGATCGCGAAAGCGCCGCGCAAGACCCAGCGTCAGCGGGCCCAGGCGAAGGCGGCTTAAGAAAGCGACTCTTATGTTTGCGCCGGGCGACTCCCCTTGCGGGGAGCCGGCCGCCCGGCGCGGATGAGTGTCGTTGCGCTGAGCTACTCTCCTTGCGGGGAGTTGGCCGCACGCGCGAAGCTGCTTCGACTTTCTTCGTACCAGTGACAGGCGCCGCGATCAGGGTCCTCTGATCGCGGCTTTCGTGCTGTCTGCGATCTAAGGAGCGCCGGACTGACTCGCGAGCGAGCTTAGGAGCTCTTTGGTTTCTTCCGTGGGCGAGATGCACGGACGGCGGCTTTGGATGTGTTCAACGCCACGGCGGCGCGAATCAGCGCCTTAAATGCTTTTTCGTCGATCTTGCCGCCTTCGGGGATGTCGATGGCGCGCCTTGTGCTGCCTTCGAGGCTCGCATTGAACAAGTGCGAGGGATCCTGCAGCGACGCGCCGTTGGCGAATGTCAGCTTTACGAGCGACTTGTACGTCTCGCCCGTGCAGATGATGCCGTCGTGCTCCCAAACTGGAACACCAGCCGGATTGGACGGCTTTCTCCATTTCACCCCTTCGATCACATCGGGATCGGCCTCTTTGATGAGGCTACGGATTCGGATGAGCATCTCGCCGCGCCAGTCGCCCAGCGCCTTGATCTTGGCATCTATGAGTTGAGAGGACATCGCTTCGCCTCCTGATTTTTTCGGGTCATCTCGCAGCTAAAGCGGCTCGCTGAGTCGGGCGGCGTCCTTGGCGGGTTCGGCGGCTTTCATCGCTTCCGTCGGCAGGAGAGAGGCGCCGGCCGATTTCGAAAGCCGCATGAAGATCAGGACCGACGACGCCGAGATCGCGGCGATGAGCAGAAAGACTGGCGGAAAGTGCGAAGCTTCGATGGCGTTGCCGCCTTCCACCTTCTGGACGAGTTCCAGCCCAATCGCGGCGATGGTAACGCCGACCGAGCCCGACAGGTTCTGGCAGACGGCCGCGAAGCTCGTCGCGCGGCTCAGAAGCTCGGGCGGGATGTCGGCGTAAGCGAGGGTGTTGAGGCTTGTGAACTGCAATGAGCGCGACAATCCCCCGGCGAGAAACAGCAGAATGATCATCAGCGCCGGCGTGTCGATCGTAAAGACCGCGGGCAGCAGCGCGAACAGGCTCGAGACGACGGCATTGATGAGCAGCACGCGGCGAAAACCGAAGCGCCCGAGGATCGTCGCGACCTGCGTTTTCATAAACAGCGCGCCGACACCCGTCGCGAACGTCAGCATTCCGGATTGAAATGCGGTGAGGCCAAATCCCGCCTGGAACAGCAGCGGCAGCAGGAACGGTCCGGCGCCGAGCCCGACGCGGAACAGAAAGCCTCCGATGACGCCGGCACGATAGGTCGGGATCTTCAGCAGATTGAGATCGATGAGCGGTTCGGAGACGCGCATCGCGTGCCAGACGTAGGCCGCCAGCAGCGCCGCTCCAAGCAACGTGATGACGCCGATTGTTTGCAGCGTCGCCAGGCCGACGCCCATCAGCGTGACGCCGGTGAGGAACAGCGACAGGCCGGGTCCGATCAGCAGGAAGCCGCGCAGATCGAAGCTCGAGGGCGCGTCCTCACGCACGTCGGGAATGAAGCGCGTGATCAGCACGAGTCCCAGAAGCGCAACGGGAATGTTGATCCAGAAAATCCAGCGCCAGTTGAAATACGTCGTGATGAAGCCGCCGAGCGGTGGCCCGACGACGGGGCCGACGAGCGCGGGTATCGAAAGCCATGCAATTGCGCCGATGATTTCCGCGCGCGGGATTGTTCGAAGCACGATGAGGCGGCCGACGGGTGTCATCATGGCGCCGCCCATGCCTTGCAGCACGCGTGCGGCGACGAGGGTCACGAGGCCGGTCGAGAGCGCGCAGGCGATGGAGCCGATGGCAAACACGACCATCGCGGCGCGAAAGACGTTCTTGGCGCCGAAGCGATCCGCCATCCATCCCGACGCCGGAATAAACACGGCGAGCGCCAGCAGGTATGTCGTTAGCGCCAGCTTGAGGTTAATGGGATTGACGCTGAGGTCTTTCGCGATCGCTGGCAGCGAGGTCGCGAGCACGGTCGCGTCCATGTTCTCCATGAACAGCGCCGTGGCGACGATCAGCGGAATAAGGTTGCGGCGCAGAAGTTCGGTCATCGGGGCTCTCTAACACGCTTACAAACGCCCGTGGGCCCGCATTCCGGCGACATGGCAGCCGTGCTCCAGGGTGCGGCAAAAACCGCTGGAATGCTGCCGGATAGTCCGTCGTTACCCGGTTGAGTGGTGCGTCGACACCCGAGAAAAGCTATTTCGCTGACGTGGGCTCGTCAGAAGTCCGCCGACTACGAACAAAGCAACAACACCTCCCGGCTTGTGCTGGATGAAGGTCCGCGGAAGCCGAGCGGGGGAACACCCTGGGAAACGCCAACATGCGCATCAACAAAGTCGTTTCGGCTGATGAAGCCATTGCACGTATTCGCCCGGGTGATGTCATCGCGACAACCGGCTTTGTCCAGAGCTGCATTCCGGAATCGTTGCATGCCGCGCTCGAACGGCGCTTCGTCGAAACGGGCGCGCCGCGCGACCTGACGCTGATCATGTGCGCGGGCGCGGGCGACAGTAAAGGTCTCGGCACCGGACGACTGCATCACGAAGGTTTGCTGAAGCGCGTGATCGCCGCCAACTTCGGACGCATGCCGAAGGTCGCCGCCGCCGCGCAGGAAGACAAGATTCAAGGGTACAATCTTCCGCAGGGCGTGATCTCCAAGCTCTATCGGAGCTGCGCATCGGGAAGTCCGGGCCTTTTCACCAAAGTCGGTTTGCACACCTACGTCGATCCGCGTCTCGGCGGTGGCAAAGTGAACTCGGTGACGAAGGAAGACCTCGTCCGGCTCGTCGAGGTCGAAGGCAAGGAGTGGCTGTTCTACAAGGCCACGCCGATCAACGTCGCGCTGATCCGTGCGACGAGCGCCGATCCCAACGGCAATCTCAGCATGGAAAAGGAAGCGCTGACGCTCGACGTGCTGGCGCAGGCGATGGCCGCGCACAACAACGGCGGCGTCGTGATCGCGCAGGTCGAGCGTCTGGTGGCCGATGGCTCGATCAAGCCGAAGGACGTGAAAGTTCCGGGCATTCTCGTCGACTGCGTGGTCGTCGCCGAAACGCCCGAGCTGCACCGCATGAACTACGGCGTGATGTACGATCCTTCGCTCGCAGGCGAAGTGCGCGTGACGGTCGACAACCTTCCGACGATGAACCTCGACGAACGCAAGATCATCGCGCGGCGCGCTTCGTTCGAGCTGCCGCCGAATGGCGTCATCAATCTCGGCGTCGGTGCGCCGGACGGCGTCGCGAACGTCGCGAACGAAGAGAAAGTCACGCCTTATCTCGTGATGACGACGGAAGCGGGCGCGGTCGGCGGCGTGCTGGCGGGCGGATCGAGCTTCGGCTCGTCGGCCAACGCGCATTCAATTCTCGATCAGAACCAGATGTTCGACTTCTACCACGGCGGCGGTCTCGACCTGACCTGCCTCGGCATGGCGGAATGCGACAGCATGGGCAACGTCAACACCAGCAAGTTCGGCGGACGGCTGAACGGCTGCGGCGGCTTCATCGACATTTCGCAGAACGCACGCGCGGTCGTGTTCGCGGGCACGTTCACGGCGGGCGGTCTCGAGATCGCGATCGAAGACGGCAAGCTGCGGATCGTCAAGGAGGGCCGCGCTCGCAAGTTCGTCAACCAGGTCGAGCAGGTGACGTTCTCGGGCAAATATGCGGCGCAGAAATCGCAGCCTGTGATCTACGTGACGGAACGCTGCGTGTTCCAGCTGACCGACCACGGCCTCGAACTCATCGAAGTCGCGCCGGGCATCGACATCGAGCGCGATATTCTTCCGCACATGGCGTTCAAGCCGCACATCCACAATCCGATCCCGATGAATCCCGCGATCTTCCGCGACGGGCCGATGGATCTGCTTTCCGATCTTCTCAATCAGAAACTCGGTGAGCGCATTTCCTACGACGCTGAGCGCAACGTTCTTTCCGTCGACCTCAGCGCGTGGAGCGTGCGCAAGAAGAGCGACATCACCGACCTGCAGAAGGCAATCTCTAGTGCGTGCGAAAAGGCTGGCAAGCGCGTCAATACGCTGATCAATCAGGACAGCTGCCGGATCGCCGAGGACCTCTACGACGATTACGCGAACATGGTCGCGCAACTGTCGAAAGCCTATTACGCGCGAACGGCACGCTATGCGACGAGCGCGCTGACCCGGCAGAAGCTGCAGGACGCTCTGCGGCGGCGCGGGTTGCAGACACGCGTCTATGAAAGCGCCAAGGAAGCAGCGGCTTCTCTCGAAGAAGCGACGGCGGCGGAATAAGTCAGCGACGCGCCACCGCTTCGTTCGTTCACCAAAGCGCGAAGACTTCGCATCAAATCGAAGCTTTGGCGGCGCATGAACGGCAAACCAAGAACGGGAGCCCCGCTTACATAAGTGATCGGCTCCTGTATCTTGCTGCTCCGTTCAGCGGGGGTCGCTCCATGATCTGTCCAAAAACAAACACCTTGATGGTCCTGAGCGCTGCGGTTGCCGTCTTGGCGCTTACGATACCCGGGACGTGCGATGCCGACGGCGCCGCTACTCCGTCGCCCCCGGCGTGGACGGTTCCAGACATCGACAAGCTGCCTGATGACGCCTCGGGGCGACTGGTTCGGTACGGCCGCGATCTCGTCAGCAAAACCTCGTCGCTGATCGGTCCGGAAGTCGCGGATGCGGAGAAGCGCTTCGCGGGCAACAACCTCGATTGTCAGAGCTGCCATATCAGCGCCGGGACGCAAAAGTTCGCGCTCCCGCTCGTCGGCGTCTACGCGAATTTTCCGGCGTATGCAGCGCGGATCGGGCGCGTCGAAACGATCGAAGAGCGCGTTCAAAACTGCATGGAGCGCAGTATGAACGGCAAGCCGCTGCCGCCTGACGGCCCGGAAATGACGGCGCTCGTCGCGTATCTGAAATTTCTCTCGACCGGCCATCCTACCGGAGTCGCGATCGACGGGCGTGGCAGCGGACAAATGCCGGAATTGGATCGCGCCGCGGACCCGGACAAGGGAAAGAAAGTCTACGCCACGACGTGCTCGGCCTGTCATGGCAACAATGGCGAAGGCCAGCGCAATGGCAAAGCCGGGGACGCCAAGGGCTATATGTTTCCACCGCTCTGGGGCGCCGACAGTTTCAACGACGGCGCGGGCATGCACCGTCTGATCGAGTCGGCGAATTTCGTTCACAGCAACATGCCGGCCGGCACGACATGGAATGATCCGGCGCTTTCGCCCAGCGATGCCTGGGACGTTGCCGCGTACATGAACGCGCAACCGCGACCGAAACTGCCAGACCTCAGTCGCGATTATCCGGACAAACTGGAAAAGCCGGTCGACGCGCCCTACGGGCCTTATGCCGACGGCTTTTCTATCGAGCAGCACAAGCTCGGGCCGTTCGCGCCGATCAAAGCTGCCGTTGCGGCACTCAAAAGCAAGGCGCGCCGCTGACTACGGCAGCTATTCGCGCGTCATGCCTTTGGCGGCGAGTTCTTCGAGGTATTTGCCCCAGCGTTCGTCTTTCTCGCGGCCGAGCAGATGCAGATAACCCCAGGTGTAGAGCCCGGAGTTATGGCCATCGTCGAAGGCAATGCGGACGGCGTAGTTGCCGACCGGCGTCAAGCCCGTGATCTTGACGTGCTTCTTTTTCGGCACCGTGATGCGCTGCGACGGCGAATGGCCCTGCACTTCGGCCGACGGGCTAACGACACGCAAGAATTCCGCAGATAGCTCGAACGTGCGCCCATCAGGGAACGCCGCCTTCAGCATTTTTCCGCCGTCGGCGATTTCGAGATGCGGCGGCGGCGTGAGCGTTCCCTTGGCGCGCTCGACTTCGCTCCAGACCTGACCGGCGATATCACGGAAGAGCTGCGCGTATTTGCTCTCGGGCTCGGCGACCGTCACCGGCTTGCCGGCGTCCGACGCCTCGCGGATTTCCATGCGCAACGGCACTTCGCCAAGGAACGGCACGCCGAGCTTTCGCGCTTCGTCGCGGGCGCCGCCGTGTCCGAAAATATCCGAGCGTTCGCCGCATTTCGGGCAGAGGAAGTAGCTCATGTTCTCGACGATGCCGAGGATCGGGACTTCGACGCGCTTGAACATCGCGATGCCTTTGCGGGCATCGATCAGAGCCAAGTCCTGCGGCGTCGAGACGATGACCGCACCCGATAACGGCACGCCTTGCGAAATCGACAACTGGATGTCGCCGGTGCCGGGCGGCATGTCGATGATCAGCGCGTCGAGCTCGCCGCCGTCGCCGCCCCACTCGGTTTCGCGCAGCATCTGGCTCAATGCGGAGACGACCATCGGACCGCGCCAGACGACCGGCGTGTCTTCGTCGACGAGGAAGCCCATCGACATGACTTTGACGCCCCAGCCTTCGAGCGGCTTGATGACCTTGTCGTGCGCGACCTGCGGCTTGCCGGAAACGCCGAGCAGACGCGGCTGCGACGGGCCGTAGATGTCGGCGTCGATGATGCCGACTTTCAAGCCGATCGCTTGGAGCCCGAGCGCGAGGTTGACGGCGATCGTCGATTTGCCGACGCCGCCCTTGCCGGAGGCGACCGCGATGATCTGCTTAACGCCGGGGACAGCCTGCGCCTTGACGCCCTGACCGGCGGCCGCTGCGGCTGCTGCCTGGCGCGGACCCGAGCCGTCGCCGGTTGCGCCCTTGGCCCGCGCCGCCTGCACGCGCGGGTGCTCGGCACGGCCAATCGGCAGAACCGTCCTCTTCGGCGCCGGCGAGCCTTCAGTTGCCTCTGCCGTCAAAACGGCGGTGACGCCCTGAATGCCCTTGAGTTCGGCGACGACTGCCTCGGCCGCGAGGCGCAACTGCTCCAATTCGTGGGCGCGCGCTGCCGGAACGGTAATCGAAAAATAGGCGCGATTGTCCTTGATCAGGATTTCGGAGACGAGGCCGAGATCGACGATGTTGCTGGTCAGGTCGGGGCCTTTCACCCGGCGAAGTGCTGTCAGCACCTCGGCTTTTTCAATCGCCATGTGGGGAGTCTCCTGGGCGCAGCGAAACGCAGCGCGAAGCGGTCCTGTTTGGAACCGGTATAAATCGATGCGGGAGAGGATGGAAGCGACACGCACGCGGCCAATGGGCCGGGTCATTTGCCGCCGCGCAACTTGCTAGGCGCGGGAGGAATGCTAAAGCGTCGTCCATGACGCAACGCGATCGCATTCTCGGAGTGATCCTCGCAGGCGGGAAGTCGCGCCGCTTCGGCGTCGGCGACAAGGGCTTCGCCGAGCTTGGCGGCAAGAGCGTGCTCGATCACGTCATCGCGCGTTTTCGTCCGCAGGTCGGACGGCTTCTCCTCAGCATCAACGGCGATCCGCAGCGCTTTGCGCGTTTCGATCTCCCAACCATCGCCGACCAGGAAAACGCCGAGCTTGGACCGCTCAGCGGACTGCTCGCGGCGCTCGATTGGCAAAGTCAGCATGCGCACGATTGCACGGCGCTCGCGACGGTTTCGACAGACGTGCCGTTCCTGCCGCTCGATCTCGTTCAGCGGCTCGATGCCGGGCGCGACGGCGGCATCGCGGTTGCGACGTCGGCGGATCAGCGTCATCCGACGATCGCGATCTGGCCGGTGAATTCTAGGGCTGCGATCGCTGATGCACTGCAACAACGCCTACTTAGCGTCAACGCGCTGACGAAACAGCTGAACGCGGTTGCGGTGCCGTTCGCGATGCGCGACATTGACGGCATGGCGTTGGACCCGTTTCTCAACGTCAACACACCGGATGATCTCGCCGCTGCACGCGCGTTCGCCGGCAAAGCATAAAAATGACGGAGCAGGAAACACGCATGGCTTCACATTTTCAGTCCGCATCTCCTGCGCTGCCGCTCTTCGGAGTCGCCGGCTGGTCAAATTCCGGCAAGACGACCTTGATCGAAAAGCTGGCACGGCACTTTGCGGGCAAGGGCCTGCGCGTGGCGACGATCAAACACACGCATCACAAGTTCGACATCGATGCGCCGGGAAGCGACACGCAGCGGCATCGCGCTGCCGGAGCGGCCGAGACGGCAATCGTTTCCGGCTCGCGCGTCGCGATCATCGAGGAGATCGAGGCGGCAGGAGAGCCGGCGCTCGAAGCCGTGGCGGCAAGGTTGAAGCCCGCCGATATCATTCTAGTCGAAGGCTACAAGTCGGCCGCCATCCCGAAGATCGAAGTGCGGCGAGCGGCCGTCGCGCCGGAGAAGCTGCTTGCGGCGTCCGACGCACTCGTTCTCGCCATCGCGTCCGACTACGAAGTCGACGGGCAAGGGAAACCCGTTTTTAACCTCGATGACATTGCCAGCATCGCCGGACTCATCGAGAAAAAACTGGGTCTCAGCGAGCATATGCGCCAGAGAGCCTGACACCTAGAATCTGGCAACCCTGCGTCCCGGCATACCCTTGCGGCAGGACACGCAACCTCCGATATTGAAAGAATGGCAGCAGGTTTGGCACAGGCAGCGATTTCCGATCCGCTAGCCCCGCAGGGGACACAACTCGTGGACCCGTTTGGGCGCGAGATCGAATATCTGCGTGTATCGGTTACCGATAGATGTGACTTTCGCTGCGTGTACTGCATGTCGGAGCATATGACGTTTCTTCCGAAACGCGACCTCCTGTCGCTGGAAGAACTCGATACGCTCTGCAGCGCGTTTGTGCGGCGCGGTGTGAAGAAGCTTCGGATTACCGGCGGAGAGCCGCTGGTTCGCAAGAATATCATGTGGCTGTTCGAGGCGCTCGGCCGGCATCTCGAAAGCGGCGACCTCAAAGAATTGACGCTCACGACGAACGGCAGCCAGCTCGAGAAGTATGCGAGCGAACTCAAGGCTGCAGGCGTCGAGCGGATCAACGTGTCGATCGACACGATCGATCCCGACAAGTTCAAGGCCATCACGCGTTGGGGCAATCTCGCGACGGTGATGCGCGGTCTCGATGCGGCTGAGAAGGCCGGGATCAAGATCAAGATCAACGCCGTGGCGCTGAAGGGCGTCAACGAGGACGAGATTCCCGATCTCGTCCGCTTCGCGCATGGGCGCGGCGCGGACATCACGCTGATCGAAACGATGCCGCTCGGCGACATCGGCGAGGACCGGACGGCGCAATATCTGCCGCTATCGGTCGTCAGAGCGCGGCTGATGGATCACTTCACGCTGCAAGAGAGCCCGTATCGCACGGGAGGCCCGGCGCGCTACGTCAAGGTTGAGGAGACCGGCGGACGGCTTGGGTTCATTACGCCGCTGACGCATAATTTCTGCGAAAGTTGCAATCGTGTGCGCCTCACCTGCACGGGCACGCTCTATATGTGCCTCGGTCAGAACGATGCCGCGGATCTCCGTGCGCCGCTGCGCGCCTCGGAAGATGCGGCACTACTCGACGCTGCGATCACCGAAGCGATCGCGAGAAAGCCCAAGGGCCATGATTTCATCATCGACCGGCGCACGAAAACGCCGTCGCTTGCGCGCCATATGAGCGTTACGGGCGGTTGATACCGGCGATACTGGCCGTTCGCTCTCGCTATGCGAGCACGGTGCGCACGACCTGCTTGATCTGATCCAGTGTGAAAGGCTTGGCGATCGACAGCAGACGGCGGGCGCGCAAACCGGCGGCGCGTTCGAGCTGATCAGAAAAGCCGGACATCAGAACAACCGCAAGATTGCTCTGCGCCGTCAAAGCTTTTTCCGCGAGCGAGATGCCGTCCAGCTGAGGCATGTCGACGTCCGTCACCAGCAGATCGATGGGGCCCCCGTTCGCGTTGAAAAACTCCAGCGCTTCCAATCCGTCCTGAGTGACGTGCACGGTGTGGCCCTCGGCGCTCAAGGCGCGGCGGACCAGGTCGCGCACGGCGGCGTCATCATCTGCAAGCAGGATCGTCGCCATCTCACACCTCATACGCGTGACCCGAAGGTCCGTTCACTCAGTCGACAAGCCGTCCGACGAACGGCAGTTCTCTATAGCGATGTCCCACGTCCATGCCGTAGCCGACGACAAACACGTCGGGGCACGTGAACGCGCAATAGTCAGGCTCGATCGAGACGGCGCGTGCGGCCCGCTTGTCGAGCAATACGCAGGTTTCGATCTTCGCCGCGCCGCGCGCCGAAATCAGATCCTTTGCGAAGGCCAGGGTGCGGCCGGAATCGAGGACATCGTCGATCAGGATCACATGACGCTGCTGCACGTCGAGATCGAGGTCGCGAAGGATGGAGACTTGCCCGGACGACGACCGGCTCTTCCGGTAGCTGGACAGTGTTAGAAAATCGACTTCAGGGGCAATTCCCGCAGCATGAAGCGCCCGCAGCAGATCGGCGGCGAAAACGAAGCTGCCCTTGAGTATCGGAACTACGAGCAGATTTTCAGGCCGTTTTGCGGCAATTTCCTGCGCGAGCACCTGCAGCCTGCTGAGGATTTCTCCAGCGGAAAAAATCGTTTCAATGGAATGTCCGACATCCGTATTCGACATGTTAGATCCTGCTTAATCCCGCGGTGCACCGTGCGGGAGGCTGCCAGCTTCCTGTGTACACGACTGCGCCACAATCGTAATCGATTGATCGGTTCGGCTTTGACGTGTCTATACGCGGCTGAGCTTCAAACACGTGACGCAATCTTTTCCTGCCAAGGTTAAACCCCGTGATTCGCTTGACGAACGTCGGATTGAAATACGACAGCGGCCCGGACGTTTTGACCGATGTCACGTTTCATCTGCGGCCCGGCTCGTTTCACTTTCTGCATGGCGAATCGGGAGCCGGTAAGACCTCGCTGCTCAGGCTGATGTTCATGTCGCTGCACCCCAGTCGCGGCGAAATTCGCATGTTCAATGAAGACATAACCGCTGTAAAGCCACAGATGCGCGCGCAGATGCGCCGCCGCATCGGCATCGTCTTCCAGGACTTCCGGCTGCTCGAACACCTGACCGTCTGGGAAAACGTCGCGTTGCCGCTACAGGTGCTCGGCAAAAAGCCAGCCGACTACCGCGAAGACGTCACCGACCTTTTGCAGTGGGTGGGTCTTGGCGATCGGATGTATGCTAACCCGTCGGTGCTGTCGGGAGGGGAAAAGCAGCGCGCGGCCATAGCCAGGGCGGTCATCGGCAAGCCAGAAGTGCTGCTTGCGGATGAGCCGACCGGCAACGTCGATCCCCAGATGGCACGGCGGCTGCTGCGCCTGTTCGTGGAATTGAACAGGCTTGGCACTTCCGTCGTCATCGCGACGCACGATCATCAACTCATGCGGCAGTTCAAAGCGCCGCGCATTGAGGTGCACAGGGGCCATGTCCGGATCATCTAGCCGCTTTCCCGGACGCGCTGAGCCCGCCATGCCAATGCCGGGCAGCTACGATCCTTACGACGAGCCGACGACAATGGTGCCGTCGACGGAGCCGCCGCTCTACGCGCGTCAAGGACCTGCCGGACCCAATGTTCCCCCCGCGCCGGAGCCGGCGGGCGACCTTTACGTTCCGACGCGCGGCAGCGATCGCGGACGCAAGATGAAGGTGATGGCGCCGGTCGTTCCGCCCGGCTCGGTCACCGGCCGCTCGCTGACGCTCGTCATCGCCATCATGTGTTTTCTCGCGTGCCTGACGGCGGGCGCCGTCTGGATGATCAAGGAATCCTCCGACGCCTGGCTCAATGACATCGCGAGCGAGGTGACGGTTCAAGTTACGCCGCAGGAAAACGGCGATACGGACAAGGCGGTCGCCGACGTTGTCAGCTACCTGCAAAAGCAGAGGGGCATCGCGAACGTCCGAGCCCTCGACCTGGCTGATTCCGCCGACCTGCTGCAGCCCTGGCTCGGCTCGGGCGACGCCCTCAAATCGCTTCCCGTTCCGCGCCTGATCGCGGTGGAGGTGGACCGAAATCAGCCGCCGGATCTCGCCGAAGTCGGACAGGCACTCACTCGCGACTTCAAAGGCGTGTCACTTGACGACCATCGCCGATGGCAGCAGCAGATCCGCGCCGTGACCCGCTCTCTCGCATTGGGCGGCCTCGCAATTCTGGCGCTCGTTGCGGCCGCGACGACGGCCATCATCGTGTCGGCGACGCGCAGCGCCATGGCGTCGAACCGCGAAATCGTCGAAGTGCTGCACTTCGTCGGCGCGACCGACAAATTCATATCCCGGGAATTCGAAAAGCATTTTCTGCGGCTTGGGATCAAGGCGGGCATCGTCGGCGCGACGTGCGCGATGATCGTCTTCATGTGCATGCCCTGGCTGACGGAATTGCTCGGGGGCGGGCCGGTCGGCGCCGTAGAAATGCAACGGCTCGTCGGAACCGGTTCGCTGGACGCGCTCGGCTACCTCATCCTCGGCTTTGTTGTCATTATTATTGCAGGCCTGTGCACGGGAACCTCACGGGTCGGGGTTCACCGCATCCTCAACGGCAAGCACTGATTTCCATTGCAGTGCATGACCGGGGGACTTGCGGCGGTCGGCGAAATGCGAAATGAGAATGCGGCTTGCCGGGACATCGCAACCGACTCAAAACGCGAGGTTCCGATTCAGCCGTAGACGTGGTTTTCGCATCATTCGCAATCGCACCCTGCACAATGAAGACACTATCGAAAATCATCGTTCTGCTGCTGGCGCTTGGGATCGGGGCGCTGGTCTTCGGCTTCGTGCTTTTCTCCGTGACCGTGACACGGGACGACGTCGGCGGCTGGGACAAGGCGGACGGCATCGTGGTGCTGACCGGCGGCGATCTTCGCGTCGAAGCCGGCGCCAAGCTGATGAATGAAGGCAGGGCCAAGCGTCTGTTGATCTCCGGCGTCAACAGGAAGGTCCGGCGCGAAGAGATGCAGCGGCTTCTCGGGCTCGATGCAAAGACTTTCAACTGCTGCGTCGACCTCGGATATGAAGCGCTCGACACGGTCGGGAACGCCGACGAAACGAGAACCTGGGCGCGCAACAACGGCTACACCAAGCTCATCATCGTGACCTCGCGCTATCACATGCCGAGGAGCCTCGCCGAACTCGCACTCGTGATGCCGAAGGTGACGCTCATTCCTTATCCCGTCACGCCGCGCCATTTCCCCGAGACCGCGTGGTGGCTGCACTCGAGCACGACGCGGGTTCTCGTTTCGGAGTATCTGAAATTTCTGCCCGCCGTCGCGCGCCTAGCGGCGCAGCGCGTTCTGAATTGGCGCGGCGACCGTTCCGTTGCGACCGTGGGATCGACGAGCGCCGATGGCTGACATGGCAAAGCCGGGGCCAAGCCCTCTCGTCGTCATTCGCTCGCTGATTTACTTCGCGGTGTTCTACATCGTGACGGCGCTTTACCTCGTGCTCGGCTCCTGGCTGCTGCTCGGCCCTCGGCGATGGGCGATGAAGGGCCTCGAGTTGCACGGACGGACGTGCGTCTGGCTGCTCGGCCTGATCTGCGGCACCAAGCTTCAGGTGCGCGGCCAGCAGTACGTCCCGAAGAGCGGCTGCCTCGTCATCGCCAAGCATCAATCGGCATGGGATACGTTCGGGCTCATTTCGCTGTTTCGCGACCCGGCTATCGTGCTGAAGGACGAACTGAAGTGGATCCCGTTCTACGGCTGGTTCTGCGTCAAGTTCGAGCACATCCTGGTCAAACGTGAGAAAGCTTCAGCAGCGCTGAAGGCATTGATCCGCGATGCCAGGCAACGCGTCGGGATCGGGCGCGAAGTCGTGATTTTTCCGGAAGGTACACGCACGGTGCCGGGCGCGCCGCCCGACTACAAGCCGGGCTACGTGGCGCTCTATGAAGCGCTCAACGTCGTCACCGTTCCGATGGCGCTGAACTCGGGTTTGTTCTGGCCGCGGCGAAGCCTGTGGCGGTATCCGGGTACGATCGTCGTCGAGTTTCTGCCGTCGCTGCCGCCTGGGCTGCCGCGCGCCGAATTCCGCTCACGTATCGAGACCGCAATCGAAGAGGCGAGCCTGCGGCTGATCAAGGAAGCGGCGATGGCGCCCTCACCGCCGCCTCTGGCGCGCGAGGCCGCGCGCACGTCAGCGTGAAATTGCGCAGAGCCTGCGGGCTGCTTCAGTCCGAACTCGACACCTTCATCAAGACGATTCCGCTGACGATGAGCACGGCAGAGAGAACGCGCATCGCGGTCGCTTCCTCGCCGAGCACCATCACGCCGAGAATGAACGCGCCGACCGAGCCGATGCCCGTCCAGACGACATAGGCGCTGCTCAGCGGCAGGGTTTTCATCGACACCGAAAGCAGCGCGAAGCTCGCGAGCATCGTGACGCCCGTGATGACGGTCGGCCATAGCAGCGTAAAGCCGTCCGACTTCTTCATGTAGAACGCCCAAACCGTTTCGAGCAGTCCTGCGGAAATGAGCAAAAGCCAAGCCATGACCGGCCTCCTTTTGAGAGCCGGGTCGTCCCGGTCGCTGATGTGGAAAATCGGGAGGTCGTCCTCCCTGGACGTCAGATAGCCTGCTTCGGGAGGGTTTCAAAGGTTTCGGGACCACCTCGGGCGTTAGTTCGCAGGGAAATGCGTCGTGATCGGCAGAAAGCGTTGACTCGGGCGATCTAAGAACATATCATGAACATGAAATTGAAAAAGTAGGCTCCCGTTCCCATATCTGGGGTCACCCCATGAGCGCGATTTTTTCAGATTTGCCCGCGATCTCGAACGCCATTTGGCGGCGCAAGTATCGCTTTGGCGGCTCGCCCGGCGCGGTGGCGGATCAGACGCTCGAAGACACGTTCCGGCGGGTGGCTCTGGCGGCCGCGTCCGCGGAGAAGGGCGGCAAACGTCAGCAGCAGAAATGGGCCGGCACATTCTACGAGGCGATGGCGGACTTCGGCTTTCAGCCTGCGGGGCGCATTTTGGCTGGCGCGGGCACGGACCGGAACGTGACGCTGTTCAACTGCTTCGTGCTCGGCGAAATCGCGGACGATCTGTCGAGCATTTTCGAGAGCGTGAAGGAAGCGGCGCTCACGATGCAGTCGGGCGGCGGCATCGGACATGATTTCTCGACGCTTCGGCCGCGCGGTGCGCCGGTCAAGAGCATCGGCGCGGATGCCTCGGGTCCCGTCAGCTTCATGGATGTCTGGGACGCGATGTGCAGGACGATCATGTCGGCGGGACAGCGGCGCGGCGCGATGATGGCGACGCTCCGGTGCGATCATCCGGATATCGAAGCGTTCATCGCGGCGAAGGCGGACTCGCAGCGGCTGCGCAATTTCAATCTGTCGGTGCTGGTGACGGACGCGTTCATGGATGCCGTGCGCCGCGACGCACCCTGGGACCTGGTTTTTTCCGGCAAGGTCTACAAGACAATTCCCGCGCGGGCGTTGTGGGATCAGATCATGCGCGCGACGTTCGATTATGCCGAACCGGGCGTGATCTTCATCGATCGCATCAACGCCGCCAACAACCTGCAATACTGCGAGACGATTTCGGCGACGAACCCGTGCGGGGAGCAACCGCTGCCGCCCTATGGCGCGTGCCTGCTCGGCTCGATCAATCTCGCGCGTCTCATTGAAGAGCCTTTCACCGCGACGGCGCACATCGATGTCGCGAAACTCGAAGCGCGGGTTGCGACGGCGGTTCGCTTTCTCGACAATGTCATCGATATTTCGCGCTATCCGCTGCCGCAGCAAGCGCAGGAGGCGCGCGCGAAGCGGCGCATCGGCCTCGGCGTGACGGGCTTGGCCGACGCTCTGATCTTCCTTGGCCTGCCCTACGGCAGCGCTGCGGCGCGCGCACAGGCGGCGCGGTGGATGGCGATCATCCAGAATGCCGCTTACCGCGCGAGTGCGGCACTCGCCTCAGAAAAGGGCACGTTCCCACTCTACGATGCGAACGCGGTGCTGACGCGGCCGAATATCACGCGGCTGGACGATGACGTGCGCGAGGCGATCGCAGCCAACGGGCTGCGCAATGGCTGCCTGACGTCGATCGCGCCGACGGGCACGATCTCGCTGCTCGCGGGCAACGTGTCGAGCGGTATCGAACCGGTGTTCGACTTCGTATTCCGCAGGCGCGTTCTGGGCGATGGCGGGAGCGCAGAGGAAGAGACCGTCGAGGATTTCGCGCACCGCGCGTTCCGCAATGCATTCGGCGACGATGCAGTGCTTCCCAATGCCTTCGTAACAGCGGAGACGCTGACGCCATCGGAGCACGTCGCGATGCAGGCGGCGCTCCAGCCCTACGTCGACAGCGCGATCTCGAAAACGGTCAATTGCCCGGAAGACATCAGCTTCGAGAGCTTCCGCGACATCTATATCGAGGCTTACGACTCGGGCCTCAAAGGCTGCACCACGTATCGCCCGAATGCGATCACGGGGTCCGTGCTGTCGCGTGAAGCGCCAGCAAACGGTGACGCGGATAAGTCAGGCAAGCTCGCGATGTCCGCAACCGGGAAGCCCGCAGGTGTCAGCGTTCCGATGGAGGATGCGACGACCCCAGGCGTCGTCTACATGACGAAGCCGCTCGAGCGCGACGCAGCCCTCGAAGGCGTCACCTATAAGATCAAGTGGCCCGCGAGCGCGCACGCGCTCTACGTCACGATCAACGACATCGTCCGCGACGGGCGCAGGCGGCCGTTCGAGGTTTTCATTAATACCAAGAACCTCGAGCATTATGCGTGGACCGTGGCGCTGACACGGATGATCAGTGCCGTGTTCCGGCGCGGCGGCGACGTCGCATTCGTTGCCGAAGAGTTAAAGGCAGTTTTCGACCCCGAGGGCGGGCGCTGGATGGGCGGACGTTACGTTCCGAGCCTGCTCGCCGCCATCGGCGACGTGATCGAAGAGCATATGCTCCGCATCGGCTTCCTCAATCGGGACGACGCCGAGGGCGTGGACGATCACGGCACGGTTCGTCGACCCGTCGCCCTTGCGCGAGGCTCAGCCGAAGATCGCGATGCGCCTCACTCAGACGCTTCGCGGGAGGACGATCGCCCGCATTCCGCTCCAATCCCCGGCGCCCGCGCTTGCCCGAAGTGCGGAGAGCGAGCGCTCCGCCGGATCGAGGGGTGCTGGACCTGCGCCGTCTGCTCCTACTCGCATTGCGGATGATTTCGTCCGTTAACGGATTGCGGCAGCGCGCGGCGGCTTGATCCCTTCTCCGCCGCCGGATCGCCGCATTGTTGCCGCCGCGAAAATCCGTCCGTTAGCAAATGTTGATATTTGCACGCTCGCTTGTCGCCAATGCTCAGCTGGAGTGTGCGCAATTCGCGAGGTTCTCAACAATTCATTGACCACGCGCGCTCGGGTCGAGCCAGCCGGTCAAATTTTCGATCCAAAGTTCACGATTCCTCACATCCCAGCGGGGTATCACAGGCGCAAGGAAATCTACGGCGAGAGTTCGCCGATCAGGGGTGTGCGTTATGAGTGCCGAGATCATCTGGCTTGCCGACGTCCGTACGCGTCGCACCAGCAAAGAAGCCAGTCAGCCGTTCGTGGATACGGCGCCGTTGGTTTCGGAAAACCCGCCGCGCTTCCATTTCTGGACCGGCGCTTCGGGCAAGCGCTACGTGCACACCGTCTACAGCCTTTTCGA
>ERZ778027.2447-NODE-2447-length-22998-cov-6.911215_pt1 | contig 22998 bp, 14 predicted proteins | sample MGYA00375757_ERZ778027 | MGnify/ENA primary metagenome ERZ778027 (study PRJEB29350, sample SAMN05389817) | bioreactor metagenome | isolation source: Ammonium sulfate bioreactor | place: South Africa: University of Cape Town | collected 2014-02-18 ...
GTATTCATTAAAATAACATATCGCATTTGAAATGTCATTATGTTCAATTTACCATTGGGAAAAAATGATGTTATACCAGCACTAAGTACTTTATGATAATTATTTACTACAGAAACATCTAAAACGGCGATCGGTTGAGACATGCCGGGTCCTACGAGATGAATTTTATTATCATTCGTTCCACAAGCATATGCACGGCCTTGAATATCATTTGGAATGGTTTTTGTTTCCATGAATCCTATTCCTGAGCCGACACCGCTCCATTGTTCGGAGTCTGTTGGCATTTCAACTTGAAACGTTCGTTCTAATTTTCCATTTGGTAGGAAATGTCGAACTGTACTTCGAAATGTAATATTCGCAGCATTCGAACCCGTAAGACTGATAGGTTTGATATTGAGAGTGTTGAGGGTGTTGAGGGTTGAGGGTGAGGGTGTTGAGCAAGGAAAACAACTGATTTAGATAATTATGAACTCACAAAAGGTTGATCCTCCCTTGCAAGCTCGCCATCAAAGTTCCTGGTGATACAGTAAATGAAGATTATTTATTGATTCGGGTTTTTCAAAAAAAAAATATAGTGACAAAAACATTGTCATGCAATTTATTTTTTACTCTTTTTTCTTTAATTATCAATCTTTATCGATGGAATCGGAGTCTACGTTAATCATCAATGTTCCTTCATCATAACCGACAGTTACATCATTTGAATTTTTCAAACATGACATTGCCCAACACCTTCCAAAACCAAAGTTCAATGTTGACTTGAGATCATAAGTGTTCAAATACCATAGTTTGACTGTTTGATCTTCAGAACCACTCAAAATAATTGGTAATCTAGGATGAAAAACTACACAAGTAACATTTTGTGAATGCCCTATCAACGTTTGCACGCAAGTCTTGTTCTATTTTAAGAAGAAATGCACGTATATATTTATTGACGAATAGTATATCTACTTGATAATTCCAAATTTTGATCAAATGATCATCACTGCCCGATACTATATATGGTTTATCATCGTCCAAACAATAATCTACGCAGTTGACACCTGCTTCATGCTCTTTCAACGTACATATCGGCTGTGTAGTTTCTAATTCCCAAATCTAATTCATTATTCCATCAAATAAAACAAATACTTGAATCACGAATAATTTGTTTACTTTAATAGTATGATCAAGAGAAGCCGAAGCAAAACTCTTATCATCCTTTGGATTAATTGCTATTTGCATAACATAATGCGTATGTCCTACAAAAGTTTGTTTCAATGTCCATTGTGCATCCCAATCCCATAATTTAATGGTCATGTCGTCTAGACAAAATATTTGAGTATAAACTTATTGTCTTCTATCGCATACATACCACTACAAGTCAAAATATAAGATTGCTTAGGATGAACAACAAGTGAACGAATGTAATCACTATGTGCTTCGAATTGATGCAATCGTGTCGAAGTATTGTAATCATAGACACGAACTAACAAATCATCCTATAGAATAGAAGAAATGAAATCGATTACATATCGAGATATTCACATCACAGTTACCGATCCAATAACAATCCAATCCTTTCGAGCAACAAATTTACCGGTTCGCACAGGAAGATCGCATATTTCAAATGTTTTTATTAATTCCTATAAAACAAAAAAAAGAGAGAGACATGCATCAGAATAAATACGAAATGATCAAAGTTTATACTTGTGTATCATAATTGTAGATATGTACATGACCAATGTAAAGTGTTGCTAAAATCCATGGTTCTTTTGGATGAACGTCCAAGCATTTAACACGATCAGACGGATAAGAAAATTTGCATTTTTCATCAAGTAGTGCAGCCTTCAAAAGATTTAACATTTTTAAATGATCTATGAATACTTGACCAAGGATCCTTACCATATATTTCAATTGAAATCAAAAAAAAAATTAATATAAATCGGTGCAAGAACGGATCCTTTTATATCTGTCAAATGTCGATGACAACATTCTTTTACACGTCAGCAAGTCCACGAGTAAAGGAAGACAAAAATTGCCACGTACGCAAGTTGACTCTCTTTGCTTCTGCTTGTTTCGATCAAATATATTGACCGTCGTCTAATTTAATTTGAATAATGCTCGTCGAAGATGCTATCGTTATATATTCATGGAATAAGTGTGCAAACGGAATAATAAACTTCAGTTCTATTCATGAATATAATGCTGATAACAGTCATTGCAGACACATTTATTGAAATTTTAAATAAATATGTAACTAATCTGCGGGTAAGAAATTTTTTTTATTAAATCTAATCTATTCATATGATCTTTAGAGGAAAAGACGAATCAAACCAGTTAGTACGACATTTCTTGATCTACCGAATGAAATTCTCTTACAAATTTGTGGTTACCTATCACCAGCGCATGTTCTTCATGCATTCTATGAATATAATCAACGTTTATATCGTTGCATATTCGAATATCATCAAACAATAAATTTAACAAATTATCTCTATGCAGATTTCAAACTATTTCTCGATCAATATTCGAAAAATCAACTGGAACCAACAACATTAATACTTAGTAACAAAAAAAATCCCAATGAAATCAAACTCTTCTATAAAACATGCAATTCAATTAATTTTCAATCGAAATCTCTTCAACATTTATCATTGCTCGAATGGAGACAAGACGATATTTATTCATTGTCTTCTTCTCTTCTCGACAAATTTCAATCATTAAAATCTTTACATATTCATGAATCAACAACAATAAAAGAATCCAATGAGTACATAACATGCCGTATTCTATCGGACCTTCAGCAATTAATCTTTGAAAAACCATCGAAGAATCTCGAAGACTTAGCACTTATACTCAATGATGGTATGCTTACCACTAAACAGTTTCATTCCAATTTATATTTGAAATATTTAACGATTTCATTAATTAATCTTCATGATCTCTATATTCTGCTCGATGGTTTAGTACCGAATTTAATCTATTTGAAAGTAATCATATGTCAACACAATGTCAATCAACGAATGTCACTACCTAAATCATCATCTTCAAAATTTTTGATGGCAAATCTAGATGAATTTATTCTCAATACAAATGAAAATGTTTCATTAACTCTCGAACAATTGCATGCCATTTTTAAACCACTACAACAATTGACAACATTAACATTGAATATTAAAAAGTTCATCAATGAAACTCAAACGAAAATTAATCTCGAACAATATCTACCGAAACTAAAACATGTCACTTGTTCAATTTACACGACATCAAATATTGATGAACTATATGTCAACAATGGCCAATGATAATGTATCGCGTAATAATGACAATTCAAAAAAGCATTTCTATACAATCACGAATTCATTTGAACAAATCTATTTCTCAATCATATCACTCAATGAAACACAAAATATTCAACATTTAATTGTTGATATACTATCTGTGATGATTTCACATTGTTTTACCAATCTTCATACATTGACAATTGCAATTGATGATGGTGATTTTTCTAATTATACTAGCAAACAATTTCCTGCACTTCGTCATTTAATAATCAAACGTATCAATATGATTTCTCCATCAATTTTACGACGTATTTCAACGTTAACATTGTCGACTATTGATGATTTATTTAATCATTCACAGATTTATTCAAATATCCGATATTTAACCATTAAAGAATCTTCTTTCGGATCATCGGAACAACTTATTCGTTTTCTTAACTATTTTCCAAATCTTCATTCAATTGAAATTACACTTGAATCGAATGATTTATATTTTGCAAATCTCGATATTCTTATCAATCATGAATATTTACCATATCTTTCGTGCTTAAGAACCAATTGGATAACAAAATCATATAGTTTACCAAGTATTCGATTGCAGATCTCTTCGAATACATCATTAAAATGGAATCAAACTGACTATCATATAGATTATATTTCTAATTTTGACTCTCATAACTTGACTATTTATTTGTAAATATCATTTATCTTGATTGTTTGAAATAAAAGAATATTTCATTATGTTATAGACTTATTTGTAGATTAAGATAAAAAAAACAATGAAATATCAAAGCAAATGCAACAAATGATACTATTTTAAAAATATTTTGTTACAGTACTTATAAATCTCCATACATATTTCTCTTTTTTGGACCGAAATCAATACATTTACCACGTAGCAGTAAGTTGATCAAACCGGTTCTGTTTATTTGAAAGAATTCTTGAGGATGAGGATGCAACTTTACGTTCGAATGCAATGAATGTAAATACAGAAAAGAAGGAGAATGTTGTTTATTTTAAAATACCATGAGGCGAAGATTTACTTTCATTTGTTGGAATTTTCAGTTTCTATGCATAATAAAATAATAACGTTGGAATTCTGCACACAGAAAAAGTTGCTTGTATGCAGAAGGCATTGCGTGTAAGCTTCAGAATTCTGAAAAGAAAAGCAATCAGTTTTTTTAGATGATTGAGAAAATGGTTTCAAAAGAAACTCAGAAGGATTATTGCATTTTGATTAGAATTCAACGGTTGGTATTTTTGCAACGACTTTATTAACGCCTATCTCTGTAAAACATATTTGCTTTATCTAATGTTGAGCTTTATTTTATATGTTATCTTTACATTTACTATCTTACTCCAATGCTTTCTTTGATATTTAAAAGCAAATACGCGCAGTTTTATCTTATTACAGTTGTTTTGACAAAACAAAAAATACTTTTCTTTTTCTTTACTTTCTTTGTAGTATATATAACTCTTTGGGTTTTGGTTGTAGAAATTTGCTGTTTTCAATATTTTTTTTCTAGATGTTGATAAGAAATGTATTAATTTGACCTTTACAACTATTAAGATCCCGCAAGTTATAAAGTAAACTTTCATTATCATTAATACAATGGGTAATAGAAATCAACGGACAAGTTCTAGCGAAAGTCAAGCAGATCGTATTTATGACAAACTATCAGATGAATTAGAAAAACTACATCAACAGTATGGTAAACGTTACTCAAACTTTAATTATGTATTGCGTACTATTCATGATAATGTGGCTAATGAATGGAAAACACGATTCGAAGAAGTAAAAGTATTACAAAATCAAGAGTGTATTATTCTTATACCTTACAAATTCACTGATACACATTGGATTGGACTATTCATAAAATGCATACGAAATGGAAACATTGAACAAGCCGAATTCGTTGATTCATTCAGCAGGTCAAACATCGATGTTAATAGATTGCAAAAATTATTCGCAGAAGTTTATCCAAATATTGTATTACAGTCAACAAATGTCATAAAATACGATGATCTGGAAGAAAGTTCCGATGCAAATATTCGCACCTTATTACGGTTAGTCGAAGAACTACAAGATTCAACCATAGATGAATTTTTTGATGCAGAAAGTGACACACTACTGGAGTCAGAAGTTGAGAATGAAGATGTTTTGAAATCAAAGATCGAAACAGAAAGGCTAGAAGATATGTATAATGATTTCATTGCTATGCCATCATGTATCGAGAAATCTATCTTATGCTTACGTTTCTATCTCTCTTCAATTACGTGATAAAACGATAGAACTCAACAAGAAGATTTCCATACCTGAAAAGATAGAAACAGAAATAGAAAACGAATGTTTATATTTGGAAGAAAGATTCAAACTAGAACGAGAATTATCTTCTATGACTGTGATTCCATATCTACTTCAGCAATTACCAGAATGTATACGAAGAGAAGACTGGAAATCTGCTTTGATTTTAGTGAACAAAACTCTCATGCGAATAAGGCCCCTGAGTGTATCGGAGTTATTTCGAATTATTCAAAGAGTCGATACCACCGCAGAGAAAGTAAAAAATAAAGATATTGTACTATTTCTCGGAGGTACGGGATCTGGTAAATCTACTCTAATTCATTTTTTTGCTGGTTCGGAAATGGAATGGCAGAAAGTTAAAGGATTAAAGCATATTGTTCCAACAAAAATTACGAATTCAGACGCGAAAAATATCACAACTTCGCCATTTTCTGTGTCTGAAACTCGTTATATCATTCCTGTCACCATTAACTTTGCTGATATTGGTAGTTATAGAAAGAATAGCATTATATTATGTGATAGTCCTGGATTCGGAGATACACGAAGCCCTGAAATTGATATTGGTAATGCGATAGCAACTGTTAAAGTAATACGAGAATGTAAAAGTGTTCTACCAGTGATACTAATTAGTTATCAAAGTATTGGAGATCGATCCGAAGGGTTAAAGAATCTTGCCTATACTCTAATAGGATTAGTACGAAATATTGCAGATACAATCGAATCTTTCTCATATATATTTACAAAATTTCCAAATGATGAGAAAGATAATATCCATGCTAAACTAAAAAATATGCTAGATACTGTAAATGAACAAGAAGAATCTGATACCAGTTTCATGACTGTACTTCGAGATTTGTTGCGTAAAACAGACGATGGTGCATTGTGTATAGATCCAATTAAAGATAATCCTGGAAAAATTCTCGATAAACTTCTGAATAATAATCCAATTAATCATCCTGACGAAATTTTTCAATTCTCTACGACGACAAACTCAAAAACCATTCTATGCGAACAAATTAGTACATATCAACGGAGTATTAAGTATGCATTAGAACGTTCTGAATACGACTTGATAAAGTACCGATTAGATCAGTTGAAACGTTTGAATGATGAACTTGATCAAAAATATGTTGATGCTTACAAAGAATGCATTTATTGTATCAATCAACATCTTGAAAAAGAATATGAAATCGCTATTGCATTTCTCGATGACTGTTTGTTTGAGCAAACAATTTTGAATGAAAAAGATATTGACAAGTATAAAGTATATATAGATCGTGCAAATCTTGCAGAAAACCTAAGAAATGATCATTTAAATGAGCAATTAATTCATAGTAGTGCATTCAATCAACATATTGAGCGACAAGTCATCCGCATGTGTACTGATCTTGAAAACAAAAGTATCGATGATGAATTAGCGAAAATATATTTAGATAAAATCAAACTTCTCTGCAAGTATTTTTCCACCATAAGCGACAAGTATCGCGGAGCTTGTCAAGTCCTCTCTGACAAAATCGATCATGTTGTTCAAACATTCGAGATCAGGACATCCTCTCATCAGTTCGATCAAAGTGCTACTATGATCAACCAATTATTCAACGCGTTTTCTGTCATACAAGGTCATTTAGACTGTTCGAATCTAGAAAGTAAATATGTCAATTGTAAGAAATATTTTCTCAATTGTTTAAACGAATTAGTTCAAAATTTAAATTATATTTTCACACAAGAACGATTAGAAATCATACAAATAGATCATCTGAAGAATAGTATGTCTCTATTCGAACTAGCTTTACAAACACATCTACTCCATCAACATATTTCAAAAGAAGAAATTGAAAAAATTTACGAAGAATTGTCATCAAAAATTCAGACATATTTCAATCAAATTGTTAAGACTATTGAAATACAATTTGAGAATAGGAATGCATTAGATACCATAGAATCCTCGATGAATCAAATGGATTCACTTCGAAGTATGATTAGTATAGCACATCGAACAAATCTAGCATACCATAATATAATACGAAAGTTAATCAATTATGTTTATCTAATTAAACAAGATGTTGATGAACTTTTACGAATATTTTTTCAACATGAAACTAAACGAAATCACGAACGACTTCGAAAAGTTCTATCCGATTTACAAAATGCACATTGGATTAAGAAATATTGGCGAGAATTTCATGATACTATCATCAATAATTTAGTCGAAAAAATGACTCAACATGTTTCCAAAATGAAACAATCATTTAAAAATATTACTTTAGATCTTGACAATGTAGATAAAATCGAAGGTATCACTACAATTATTACGGATATTCATCAAATAAAAATTGTTCCAAGTTTGATATCAATGATTGATGAAGTCGATCTTTGGTTTTCTAAAGCAATCAAACATGGATTTGATGAAATATTGAGTTTAGCTACAAAAAAACATGAAGGAAATAAAAGTTTTGATATAAAGAAAGTTCAGAAAGCATTGACTTATTTAGATACTTGTCACAACATATCTCTAATATCAGAAAATGAATGTCGAACTACTCGAACTATTTTAGAGAAGTTAATTAGCAACCACAGTGAAAATATCGATAGAATTATGAATGTGACTTTTCATAAAATCAAAACTAATGATGGAGATATATCACAACAAGTTCGTTATCTTTCCAAGCGTCTTCGTGAAATCATTGAAATTAAAAATACATATTCTCGTGCTTTCTCTTGTTTTCATCAACAAACAATCGATAAAGATTGGAAAGATTGTTTGATCAATTTTCAACAAACACTAAATGATGAAATGATGAATCTCGTTGCGACGCATGATACACATCATTTACAGATGAGACTATTTCTAGCACAAAAAATGAGCGAATTAGATTGGTATTTAGATAAAGAAACTTTCTTAGAAATTTATAGTAAGTATCGTGAATTAGTTGAAGTCCAGAATACAAATCTAAGTCGACAAATACAAGAGTCGCTGAAAAATTTTGATTATGAGACAGCAGCGATTAAGATCAGAGAATTACAACTGTCAGGCGAAATAGGAAAGGAAATGTATATCGATTCGAAACGATTTATCAATCATCATCTTGAACAGATTTACAAAGAAACCAAAAAACAAGTCGTAAAACTTCAAGATGAGATTGAAATTGAATTAATTGAATCTGTAGTAGAAAATCTTGAACTAATGGAAAGAGCAAAACAATTCTTAGAGATGCATTTAAGCAACCCGAATCGAATTGAAAATTCAATTGAAGAAATTGAAAAACAAGTTGAAGAACGAATTCAAAGCTCTCTCGATTGCACCAATCATCTTCTAGTTAATCATTATCTATATGAAACGAGTCAAAAACTTGAATCAATAAAGTTAATACAGAGAGTTCTAGGGAAATTTTGTACCAATGAAATTTCCAATCGTATTGTGCTTTTAGAAGAACGTTACAATAAAGAAATTTTAGAAAACATTATCAACAAGTATTCAACTATGGATTTAAGTGAATATCGTTTAAATCCACCAATTGATTTTTTTGATAAAAAAGATCGTACTAGTCAAATCTACATTGAAGCAATGAATAAGATGAAAGAAATAATTCTCGGTACATTTCGAAGAGAATTAGAACAAGCAAAAGAAAAACGATTACTTTGGTCAGAAAATCCTCATCGTGAAAGAGTAGAATCAACAATGGAATATCTTCCAGAAATAATAAAAAAGAGTCTTGGAGATGAAATCGAACTTTGTAAAAAATATCTGGTAAAATGTGATAAAGATGATCAAAAGGAATTAGAAACGATCTTTAATAGTGGAAATCTTAAACAAATGAGAGAGAAAATAGTTGAATATAAACAATTTCAGTATAAAGAAAAGCTAATGAGAAAAGGTTTGAATATTATCAGAAAACAAGTACAAGAAATAATTCACAAATTACATGAAAATATACAAAAATATGCGAATGGTGAAGTTTTAAATCAAATGAATAAATTGTATCATTACAAAGTACAATTTAGAGATTTTACCCATGAAGTTGATCAATTATATTTAAATGAACAAGTAGCTTTAGAAAAAATAGTAGAAGATCAATATAAATATTTCATTAATTATCTTTCTAATCTTCATTTATCAATCCAGAATCAGGAGAATATCGAAAAAGCACAAAAAACTTTTCGTTATTTACTAAACTGTTTGGAATTTCTTGATAATCTTCCCGCATCTACTACGATGTTTACAGACGATTTCATTCGTAAATTCAAGCAATTGATCGAAAAAATAAAAGAATATTCGGATAAACATAAAATAAAATGCAACGAGGCATTGAAAACACCTGATATAAATCAGCTTTTGAATATTCTAAAAATGACATCGGCATGGAATAGTTTATTCAGCAAAATTAAATCCGATTATAATATTAATAGAAAACAAAATACATATATAGATTGTATTATTACAAGTTTAGAAAAGCTTAAATCTCCTTTAGAAATGTTAACATTAATATCACAGAGAATTGTCGACTTAGGAAATGAATTAATTAATCAAGAACTTTTGAATACTGCTACGAAAGAATTAGATAGATCACGTTATGAATTCTACCGAAACTTACATGAAAAATTCTTGATTTTAAGTCGAGCGAAGGTCTTCAACCAGTTTAGTAGAGAGATTGATATTAATAAGATTGAACAAACATGTTTAGTATCATTCGAGAAGAAAGTTCGCACAATTCAATCAGATGTCGAACTATTTTTAAATGAATTCTCACAAAACTCGACACTTGTAAATATAAATTATAATTCATTTAATTTATGTTATTCAAATATAATCGCGATCAAAAAGGAGATGAAAATCATGGGTAAAGAAGTCGAAAGTACAATTGAATCTATTGAAAGTACAATTTTTGACAGAATTCGTCGATTAGAAAGTTTAATTGAAAAAGAAAAATCAATGTTAATAGTAGCAGACAATCTGAAAAGTATTAAACTTATTGGAACAAATATTCCATTACTAAAAGCAAAAATCAATGAGAAAATCGATGAAATTTTGAATAATTATAAGGTTCAACATAACTCTTTAGTATTTGTACAATTAGGTAAAATTTTCAATGGAGATAGTCACGGTATAGGCCAACGTATTATATCTGAACATACACTCTTTCAAGGTTATGTTTTAAATCTATTCAATGAAAAAACACAAACATATCGAGTCGAATATGTTCTAAGTAAGATTCGAGGTGATGAGATAGAGAAAACTCTATTAAAAAAACGTTATGATGAATTTCGTAATATCTACGATACTTTAATTCATGATTATCTTCGATCTAATATAAACTTAGTTCCATTAATTTCAGATATAAAGATAACCGCTGGAGATCTAGTGCAAATTAAGAATAATATTAAGTGGACTGCAAATATCAGAGATAAAGCATTAAAACTACTCGCTCGTGTATTTGCTCTATGGACTTTACAAAACGCGAAATATTATTTTGAAGTCGAAGGATTGAATGATACACAGCACTATCTTTTTCAGCCGCATGCAGCTCAAGTAATTGCAATCTTTCGTATGTTAAGTATTGGTGATAAAAAAGAAGAATTAATGAGTAATTTAGCCGAAATTGGCACAGGTGAAGGAAAATCGATTGTATTAGGCGTGACTGCTTGTGTTCTATCATTACTTGGCTTTGATGTTTGCTGTGCATCGTATAGTGAATATTTAAGTCAGAGAGATCATTCTACATTACGATCGTTATTTGATTCATTAGATCTCATGAATAATATTCATTATAATACATTCAATAAACTTTGTGAATATATCATCAATGAGAACTGTAATATTCGTCAAATAGTAGGCCAATTGATTTGTGAAGGTAGTCAACTAAGTACGATGAGAAAACAAGGAAAGAATACACGTGCAAAAATATTATTGATAGATGAAGTAGATGTTTTTTTCAGTCGAGAATTCTACGGAAATATTTATACGCCCTCAATTAGTTTACAAGATCCAACTATAACGTATCTTGTCAACCATATTTGGACACAACGTAAATCAAAACTAACGTTGTCACAAATCAAACAAACAGATGAATATAGAGCTTGTTGTAATCGATATTCAGATTGGCAATTATTAATTAATGAAGCTATCAAAGATATGTTAGTGGATGTACAGAGTTTTCAATCACATGATTATATTGTTAAAAGTGATCGAATTGCATATAAAGAGCAAGATAATATCGTTTACAATGCAATCTATAGATATAAGACATTGTTTGCTTACTATTATGAACATGAGAAAGGTAATATTACTAAGGAGAGTTTACACGCAAATGTTAATATTAGAATAAATTGTGGTAGTTTTTCTTATACTGAGATACCACTTGAATTTCAATATATTATCGGAGTAACAGGTACATTAGAAACGCTTAGTGATGCGGAAAAGAATGTAATACAAAATAATTATAAAATCATGAAATATACGTATATCCCATCAGTATTTGGAGAGAATAATCTTCGATTTCAACCAGAAGATGATATTATGATCGAGAATAATGAAAATTATTTCAATCAAATAAGAACAGAAATTAATCGTAGATTAATAGGAATGCAATTAGAAAAAAGAGCTGTTTTAGTATTTTTTGAATCAAAAGAAAAACTACTCGAATTTTATAAGTGTGATGCTTTAGCATCGATCAAAGATTCTGTATTATATCTTATAGAAGAAGCATCTTTTGAAGAAAAGGAACATATAATTCAGCGTGCTACTTCATCTGGCCAAGTAACATTATTCACTCGTATGTTTGGTCGAGGAACAGATTTTATATGTCATGAAAAAAGTGTGACTATGAGTGGTGGTACACATGTTATTCAAACGTTTTTGTCCGAAGAAGTTTCTGAAGAAAAACAGATCAAAGGTAGAACGGCTAGACAAGGCGAACAAGGTTCTTATAGTATGATTCTATTAGATCAGGACCTTGAAAAATTTCATATTACAATAGATGACATAAGCAATATGAGAAAAACACTTTATGATCTTCTACATGATAAACGTACCAGGTTATTTCACAGTCATAATGAACAGAATAGAAAATATGGCGAGTTAGCGAAAGAGAAACATCAACGTTCTCAAAAATTCCTATTGAGTCTTCGAGCAAAAGAACTGACTTTTATTCGCAGATTTTTAATCGAAACGAATAAAGGAACAGAAATGAGCACTTCACTTTCACGAACTATATGCCTAATGGATGCGACAGGTTCGATGACAAATCTATTACAGAAATGTAAAAATACAGTACAAGTGATGTATGAACGTGCGATGAGTATTTTGATTGAACATCAGATTGATCCAGATTGTTTTCAAATGCAATTTGTTATCTATCGAAATTATAATAGTCCAGTTGATAAGATTCTTCAATATTCATCATGGGAGACAAAAGCTGAGAATCTACGTAAATTTATGAGTACTATTGAATCGGAAAAAGGTTGGGAAAACGAAGCGATTGAGATTGGTTTATGGCATGCTAATCAAGAGAATGAAAAAGAGCGTATTTCACAGGTTATTTTAATAGGTGATGCGCCTCCAAACAGTAGAAAAGAGATACAAGAAAAAAGAAAATATTTTGGTGAGATATATTGGTTAGACACTAACTTTGCACAAGTTCGCGGTTATACAGATGAATTAGAAAAGTTAATATCGAATCAGATTCCAGTACATGCGTATTATGTGACGAGAAAAGCGCAAGAAGAGTTTGAAAAAATTGCGAAATGTACTGGTGGACAGTGTCAAATGCTAGATATTAATTCGAGTGCAGGTTCTGATATGCTGACAGATTTAGTTACCGAAAGTATTTTAAATAATGTTGGTGGTAATTCCAGAGGAAATCTTCTTGTTGAAGCCTATAGAAATAAGTTTGGTAAAAGTTATAGCAGAGATTTGAACTCTTAATAAACATGAAAGAGCATCGATGAAGATATTATACATTAATCTTTTATTCTTTTTATTTCTAAAATGTTTTAAAAATCTTTTCTATTTTAATAAAAATATTGTATTTTGAACATTGAAAATGCAAATGTTAGAATCTTTGTGGAACACAGTATGGTTCTCTATTTCTATAGATCAATAGGTTCATGATTGATTACATAGAAGATGATCTTTTAAGAAAAGGTCGTTTCAATTTTGTTTCTTTTGGAATAATATTTGTGTGAAACTATTGCCTTCTGTTGATTGAAGATATATTACATTAACAAAAGATCAGTCCATCAATTAGTCGGCACATTTGTAGGCACTGTTATATCATAAACTTCAGTAACACATGTACAGTCATACTCATGACCGACAACTAATACAATTATATTACTATATGGCCATTAGTCACAATTTGGTTCATCTGTTTCAATAGAAGTATTTTTTGTATATTCCAAACGTTTGAAATCAATGAATCGGTCACAAAAGGTACATGTTCTTCTACCATAAGATAATCTTCGTTTGAATTATTTTCGTCATTTAAAAAAATCTGTAAAGGATCATTGAGAGAATAAGAATAATCGATTCGTTCATCACTTCCATCCAAAACAATACACTTTTTCGATTTTTCACATTATGAAACAACAATGTTTGTCTCTACAAAGTTCTTCCGTAATTCCATTTGACGAACATGCTTAGAAAATGTTTGCAAATTCGTAAATTACACTGAACCATTCAGATTGGCTAGTTAACTCATTAAATATGGAGACCGATAAATTCCATACAATTGAGGATTTCATTTCGAAGCTCTCATAATTCGGTAATCACTATTAGAGAAAAAAGTTGTTGACAGAGTAATCATGATTTTTATTAAAAATCGAATAAAAAAATTTTAAAAATCATAAATTTTAGTGATTTATCGCGATTCAATCAAGATCATCGTCGGGGATATCTGGTTGTGAACGAGCAGAACTGGAATCAGCAGGCATCATTCCACAATCTATTAAACCATGTCGAGTAGCGTCAGCGTACATTTGAAGTTTCATATAAATTTGAGATAAATGTAAATGCAATTGTTTCAAATACACATGATCGATTGGAAGTGATTTGGACCATATTTTCAGTGCTTTTTCCAGATGTAAACGAGCACTTGGAATATTATCCATTTGAAAATGTGTCACGCCTATGTTATTATACGTTTTTCCAAGATCCGGATGATCTATTGAAAGGCTTTGCTGTTGAATATCGAGAGTTATTTTCAGTTGTATCAATGCATTTGCATAGTCTCCCATCGATTGATACGCGAGAGCGATGTTATTGTGAACCAAAGCGCGATCAGAACGATTGGGTGGAAGAGATTTTTCTTGAATTTCAAGTGCCTTCGTGCAAAATGAGATTGCAGCTGAATAATCTTTTAACGAAATATACGTTAATCCAATATTGTTCAACGTTTTCGCTAGCTCAGAATGATCTGACGGTAGTGATTCTTGTTGAATTTTTAACGCTTGATCATAATAATTTAAAGCTTTTTCATACATTTCCATTGATCGATATACTTCACCAATATTATTATATTCAATGGCTATGTCAGGATGATTAGCTGGAAGAGATATCCGTTGAATTTTTAATGCTCTTCGGAAATTTTCTAATGCATTCGGCCATCGACCAAGCACAAAATTCATATCGCCAATATTGTTATAGGTTGCGGCTAGATCTGGATGACTGGATGGTAGCGCTTTTTGTAGAATTTTTAATGCCTTTTCATAGTATGACAATGCGGTTACGTAGTTCCCCAATGATTCATATGTCTCGCCAATATTATTGTGTGCTATGCCTAGATCAGGATGCATACATGGAACATTTGTTTTGCGTAGAATGGCGAGTGCTTTCGTAAGATACTCGAGTGATTTGGAATAATCACCTGTAAACCAGTATGTGCGACCGATATTATTCAACGTTATGCCCCTATCCGGATGGTTTTCGGGAAGTGATTGCGCTTGAATGCTGAGTACTTTATTGAATTGTTCAAGTGCAGTCGTGTATTCTCCCATAGAAAGAAGTACTTCGCCGATGTTATTGTGCAACATTGCGATCATGCGATTATTAAGAGGTAAAGACTTTTCTTGAATTTCTAATGCTCTTTTATAGAATGCCAGTGCTTGTTTTTTATTGCCTTTCTTCGCCATAATTAATCCCATTTTGTTTTGAGCATATACATCGTCATCAGCATCGGCCTCAAACGTGGCTTGATGAAGTTCTTCTGCTTTGTTGTACTCGCCCATTTTTAACATTAAATTAACTAATTGGTCCGATTCATTTCCACTACCAAGCTCCTTTCGGATGAAATCAGTTAGTTGAGTTAAACCTTTATCATGATCAGTAGTCGCTACAAGTTTTACTTTCCATATACCATTTTCGAGTTGATTCATTGCACCGATTCGAAAAATTGCATGCATCGAGAAGAGAATTTCTCTTTCGGCGTCTGCAAGATAACTCAGTTTACCAATTAATGCAAATGGAGTTGAAATCATTTGTGGATTGATATCGATTTCAAAACTAACACCTGTTAGAGAAGGATCCTGTTGAGATGAATCTGCATAGAGAAATGCCACTTGTTCATCAAAACTCGTCGAAAGAAAACTATTGAACGAGAGAAGACCACCTTTGCTGTTGCGTAACTTCTCGAATTCGGTATTGCTCATTCCTTGACCACGAAAGAGAGTCAATCGATTGGAACGAGGTGTATCCGAATACAATTGTTCGATTTTTCGATGGAGATCACGAATGAAGAAGCCCATCTTGAGAATAATATCAATCTCCTGCGTTCGAAGAGCTTTATTAAGCATGGAATAAATGAAACAATCACGAGTGTACCATCGAATCGCTACGCTTGGATCATAGTTTTGTTCGAATTCGTTAATTACAGATAAGCGCGAATCATTTTCTGAACATTGTTCTCGACAGAACTGGACAAAGTCTTTCTTGGCATCAATGTCATTGGTCATTCTGAGAAGAATACCTTTCATGCAGAGTTGTAACTGGTGTGAATATATTCAACTGGTTCGGTTTCGCCGGATCGATTACTACTCTACTGCCATTAATCAAAGCTATGCGAGTTGCATGACGAAAACTTATCATTTAATAGGTTGCGTGTTTGTTTTGTTGTTATGGCACAAGAAAAGTTTGAAGAGAGACTGCAAATTTGTTGTTCTGACTACGCATCTTTTCTTCTTTTCTTCTTAATGTAAATTCAATTAGAATATAATCGTGTTATGCTCTAGCCAATAGTCGTAGCTCGATTCCTTCAAAGCTGAATAAATGAATGTTACTAGAGAATCTCTGCACTAAACTTCAATGAACTGTACTGTTTTTCGAGTGATTTAATAACACCTTCGCACAAGTCACCAGATCCTATAATCGAATTCGATCGGAAAGTCAACCTGAGACCATTTTCTTACTTTTACTCATTCGTGAAATATTACTTCAGTCTTTTTTATTCTTTGTGTGCGGTTGCCATGAAGCTTGCTGGAAAAAACCAACCAGTAACTGTTTTTGAAGGATGATTTCTCAACATCATAAAACCCGACGACCAGACTAAAGCAAACGAAGTAACTATTATATACATACAAAACTGTTTATTCAAATACGTTATCAATTTGAACGTAACCTCAACCAATTGCAAGCCATAGTGGCATTAATTACCACTTAATCACATAAAATCTATCAAATTCATCTTACTTTTTTGACGTCAAAAGTCGACAAAGCACCACTTCAGGTGACAACTTATTCAGCCGATCATTTTTTGCCAAAATCAATCTCATACTCCACCATTTACCACCCTCATTCGCAAGCTTTCTTGTTAGTTCCTTGTCGTCTGAAACAAAAATCTGAAACTATAATGCAGTAGCATCTTGCTTATCAATTCAAAGAAAATATCGATTTAAAAATCAGACATTTTCTTATTAGTATTCATTAAAATTTTTCTTCGAAAATTCGAGATAGAAAAGATTTATGTTTTTGAGATGTTAAAATCAGCAAAAACCATTCAGGAGAACCGACGTAATTTATTTCATTGAAGATGTTCTCTTTTTTAGTGAAGATGAATGTTCAACAGAAGAGGTTTTAGTTTGTCTTTCTATATGACATTGAAACAGACTTAAAGATATAACACCATGATGACGTCGCTAGATTTATTGATTAAACACTGATAAGAAATGGAGTACGCCATATCAATCTACTTAATCGTTGATTCACATACGTCGAAGTATTTGTGTAACTTTGATAAAATGATTTAGTTGAAAAATGTGGTTTTGACAGTATTTTCATTCATATGAATTCTATTAAAGCTGTGTTATAAGACTGTACAGGTAACAGTAATACAAATTATACGCATTGAGTGTATATGGATTGCAAACTATCAAAGGATTCTCTAATTGAATTGCAATTAATTCCACGTGCGTTAATCAATGATGAAACTCTATGTCCTTGTTGTGGAAAGAAGATTGTCGAACATCGATACGGACGACGTAAGTGGAGCCAATTAAATATTTTATTTCAATAAAGATCATTGTCGGACGTTTGCGTTATAGGAATTCAAAGTATACCATTGACTCGTCATAATATATGCCCTCGTATGAAGCGTGCTTCACGAAAAAGTTCAATCATCGGAATATTTGTTTCAGTTATAGTATCGCTGGTTATCTTTGTACTCGGTATTTATCTTAATTACTTGGTATCTGTTCGAAATGAAATTTTTCAAGGAAGAATTAATTTTATAGAAGCAAACAAGAAAAATCTTGCAATTACTAACAGGTCCTTGACAATTGATGATAGTAATCAAACGAATAATAATTATGCTGTATTATTCACAATTCTTTTGTTTGTTTTTCTATTAGTAATAATTACTATCGTCATATTATTCGTTTATATGTGTTTATCAAAATCTGTTTCACAGAAGAAAGGAATTCCAGTTCCAATAGGTGTCTATACTTCAGTTGCGACACAAATACCTCAACATGAATCAGATTTTATATCATCTTAATGAATTAAACTATTTTCTCTGCTTTTAAAAGTTATATTCAATTTTCTTTATATATCCTTATTTCGTACAATAAAAGAAAATTTTTTCGCAGAAACAGTTGTCTTTCTGCATCCTATATATCCACTATATGACAGAATATATCCTTCTACTGTCGACAACAACTATCACTCATGATAGTTATTTCATACATATGACGATGAAATGTTTTAACAAATGCTAAACGTACATTAATGAAGAGTATATAATAGGGAAAGAAAAGAAAAAAGTTGTATCATCAGTTCTATCTATCTTTGACTTGTTATACGATGTATAATCATTATTATGGTTTTATTTTATTAATTGCAACTGCTCTATTTCAACAATTACCGTGTACAGCTGATAAATATCGAATATATCATGAATCTAATGGTCAAGTATGTATTTGGCAAGGAAACGCGCCATTTTGTTTCATTGGTTCTGGTTGTCCAATTAATTCAACGGTTATTAAAACTAGCAAATTTGGCGATGGAGGATATTGTTGGATAGGCATGAAATATTATTGCTGTGTTTAAACTTCAGTATTATTTTCATTTTTCTGTACAACATATATTTTCAGTAAAATATTCGATAATAATAAGCACATAATTTTTCTTTCACTTATATTCGATTGATTGAAAATTTTTATTTTCGAAGAACAATTAATAGCACTTGAACAATAAATATTAACTTAACAAATACAATACCACAATGTATTTCGATTTAATTTCTGTTTGTAAAAAGAAACAACTAGTAGCTCATTGAAAGCAAAAAGCGCTTTATTAATACAGTATACTATGTTCAATGATATACAGAAGATAAATAAAAAAATGTTAAACAAAAGACTTGATCATAGCCATTTGCGAACGCAATCTATCCTGTCATCCAATGTTTCATGCTTTTTGTAATACTTGATCTATTAATATTTGTATCAGTTGAATTATTTGCTATTTCATTCATAAAACAAAACAATATTGTATCATTGCGAAAGAGGATTATACGAAAATAAAAACACATAATCTATTACATTTTGTTTCCAAAACCATTGGATGTCACCCAAGCCATGTCTTTTTCTCCGATGATATGAACCTTTTAAAAATTCGCATTATATTTTGTTATTTCGTTTCGAAAAGGAAAAGCAATTGTGCCGGCGAAAGTTTAATCGCCAAACTGATTTTACATCAATGAAAAGGCTTCGCATCGGAGCACTAGAGAATGAAGATTGGAGGAAAATTGTGGTCCAGTGATTATTTACAGCAAATGGGATACTTTTAGTGTTATTAAAGTCTTTAAAATAGTTTAAGGCTGGCATTAACGTTTCATTCACATTTCAGTGTTTATTGTTTCTTTCAAATACAGTAGAATGTTCGTTGCGTTGGGGAATATCGAGAGAACAGTTATATCGGAGTTAGCAATTCATTCTACTATTGCGTAGGAAATAAGTTGTTTTTTCAAATTATTGGTTTTACATTATGTAAGCCTGGTGAAGAATTTGAGCACAAAGAGAACAATGCATTTTGCTTGTCATCATTGATGGGCTTTTTCCAACATAGAAAAAAAACGACGCAGAATCGACGGACATCGGTGTTGCAGCAAAGACTATTGTTGTACTGCAATAAAAGTCAACTTCTTAAATATTATTTTAGACTTTTATCGATAATATGATAATTGCATGCTTTGACCAATTGAAGATGCATTTTAAAATCGACTAAAACTAAAGACAATTGAGCACTTAACTATAGCGCGAAAACTAGGTTTTAATTGATTTGTCCGAGATTGATACTGAAAAAGATATCCATAAGATGAATTTCTTATGAGCTGAATGCAACACAAAGACTACAAGATGTTGAAATTTGCATTGAAAACTAACAGAAAATCGAAAATAACTCAGGGAAATTAAATATTGGATCATCCGTCTTGTTCACTGGATCTTGCGCTTTCAGATTTATGGGTTTCTAGTTCGTTGAAGAGTACCGAAAAACATCTATGGAATAGACCGAAAAAATGAAACTTAGCCCTAAACATAGGGGACACTATACTTCAGCATGTCATGTAAAAACAACAAGATTTTTCTTTTTCTATCGATAAATAAATTGCGAGTGTTAGAGCTTATTGATTACCCTATGTAATAGTGATCATACAGCGGGAGAAAAATTTGTTGAACATGTGAAAGAATTAGGTGTTGATACAAAAGATGCTGTTCTTCATACAGCAACAAATATACCACATGCATTAAAAAGAGCCAGTGATTATATTCGAACTCAATGATCTTCTTCAACAAGCATCAACATTAAAAGATGTTATTATTAAAAAAGCTATTGATGTTAAAGATGCAACTCCTCTAGAACAACCGCTGTATTTAGTTAACAAGAAAAATGAATAAAATATTTTGATTTGAATCTTTTTTTGCATTGGTTTCTTATCAATAATGATTTATTGATTCCAAAAGAGACAAAGAAAACAGTTAAAAGTGATATACGCAAGTTGATTTCAATGTTGAATCGAATCTCGATAGTACCATTTTCAAATGAATAGAATATGTTGATGTTTGTCAAAGAAATATCAAAGGGCATTCGTCAATATTATTAGCACAAATTCAAATAAAAGAAATGAACGTGATGATAATAAAAAACAAAGATTTACCAGTATTGACAGATGAAAGTGATATTTTATTAAAACACATTCTGTCATTTGGTTCATCGCTATCGTTAATCGAAATGGTTATTGAATTTTTGATCATTTTTGTTCTGATCAAAGAGATGACTGATATGTAAATCAGTGCCAAGCAGTTTATTAGATATACGCTCTATGTTTGTGACAAACAATGGTGATATCTATATTGATAATAGAAATAATCGTCGCGTTGATAAATGTCACGTCTGTTCAATCGGCATGTGGAGGTCTTTTCATCGATATTTGTAACAATTTGTACTGTTCAATATCTGGTAGTCATCAAATTATCAAAAAATTGGTTGAATAACAAAAGGAGTATAGCAACAATCATTGCTGGAACAGGCGTTTCAGAACCCGAATCAGATATACTTTCTGATCCTCAAGGAATTTTCGTTGGTAGCAATCTGGATCTATATGTAGCTGATCATAATAATCATCGAATTCAATTATTTCGATTGAATGAACGAAATGGAACAACCGTAGTAGAAACTCAATCATTAACAACACCAACAATTCAACTTAGTCATCCAACAGGAGTGGTTCTCGATGGTGATCAGCATATTTTTATAGTTGATCGTGACCATCATCGTATAGTTGCTTCGAATGAATATGGTTTTCGTTGTATATTTTCATGTACTGGTTGGGGTGGTGGATCTACAGGCTTAATCTTTCCTGTCAGTTTATCATTTGACAGTTACGGAAACATTTACGTTTCCGATCATGATAATCCACGAATACAAAAGATTCATTTCTCAACACAATCGTGTGGTAAGTGTCAAAATTGATAAAACTCTCTTTTTTTCGATGTTCAATTTGTAGTTTTAACTATTTCTTATAATCAACCAAAATTTACTTCAAATACAACTTGGAATCCAAATAGAACTACTTTCGCTCGTGAAGACACAGTAGACGAATATCCTTATGGTATTTTTGTTAATTCAAACAACGCAATTTATGTACCCAATCGACAAACTGGTCAAATTCAAATTTGGGATAATGATACAAGTATTAATCCATCAAGAACAATTTCTGGTGATTCATCAGATCTACATTCTATCTTTGTGACGAGTAATGGTGATATTTATGTCGATAATGGAAAGGTAAAGAAGCGTGTTGACAAATGGATGACTATCATGTTTGTTCAATCAACATGTTACGGTTTTTTTGTTGATACTTATCAAAATTTATACTGTTCGATTCATAAATATCATAGAGTTGAGAAAAAATGGTTGAATGACACAACAAATATATCAACTATCGTTGCTGGAACAGGTACTCAAGGATCGGCATCAGATATGCTTGATAGTCCTGTGGGAATTTTCGTTGATATCAATCTAGATTTATACGTTGCAGATTTTGAGAACAATCGAATTCAATTGTTTGCTTTTGAGCAACGAAATGGCGTGACCATAGCAGGACAAGGATCGATACAGGAAACAATTGACCTCTTTCGGCCAACTGGAATTATTCTCGATGGTGTCGGATATCTTTTTATTGCAGATCAAAACAATCATCGTATAGTTCGTTCGAATGAATATGGTTTTCATTGTATACTTGGATGTTCTGGTAATGATTCATCTTCCAATTTATTCAATTATCCTACAAGTATATCATTTGATACTTACGGAAATATTTATATTATCGATAAAAATAATCATCGAGTACAAAAATTTGTTAAAAATGATTTTTGCGGTACGGCTTGTCCACGTAACGCGACACATCAGTGACCAAGTTTTTTTTTAAAATTCTGTCATTTTTG
>ERZ778027.2468-NODE-2468-length-22787-cov-11.814799_pt1 | contig 22787 bp, 21 predicted proteins | sample MGYA00375757_ERZ778027 | MGnify/ENA primary metagenome ERZ778027 (study PRJEB29350, sample SAMN05389817) | bioreactor metagenome | isolation source: Ammonium sulfate bioreactor | place: South Africa: University of Cape Town | collected 2014-02-18 ...
AATCGACCATCATCAATTATTCTCAAAAGGTATTCGATCGAGGAAAAAAAACCGTATAACTATTCATTTCAATCGTTTTGTCAGGAGAACAGAACAATTTATTACGATTGATTATGAAGTAATTTGTTTTCTTTTAGTTTCGTGCCGCATTGCTCATCGATAGCATCGACACCCAGTGCTCTTGACGAGGAAACACCTTGGCTACTTGAAAATGTAACCAGGTAATTGAAAAGGAAATTGAAAGGTATAGAAAAATATTAAAAAGAGTTATTTTGATTAGAGAAGCTGTAGAAGATGCTTTATCATGTCGACCGATTGGTAGTTTTATTGTTCGACGACCAACATCAGTTACATCGTTGAATACATACGCTCTATCTGTCCGCGTACCGAAATATATGAAACGATCCTGTGTTGTTCATTATCTAATTGAACATGATGATCATGGTTTTCGTTTAAAAGTAGAATGATTTGTATTTATTCTTGAATACAATTTTATTTTTAGGGAACGAAAAAAGTATTTCCAACATTAAATTCGTTTATTGTACATCATTCGATTGTTCCCGAAAGTTTACCAGTTGTGTTAGATTTACGAGCTTATTCGACATTACATACGATCGAAGATGATGATTTTAATGGTATAGCAACAGGAAATGAATATGTAATATAGAGAGAGAACATTTATGATCAAGATTTTTCTTTGGCTGTCTTTTAACGAAGTAAAACAAATGAAAATTTTATCAAATAAAAATCAATTGTACAGTGTTGTGTTGTTCAATATGGTATAATCGTTGTTTATTTATGTATTTATTTATTAAATAATGAAAAGAGAATGATTAGATATTGCCTAATATTCACAAAAGATCCTCGATTTTTTTTTTAATGCAAAAGTTGAATAAAGAAAAAGAAAACAGAGCATTAGATAAATAACAAAAAAAATAAACAAGAAAGAAAAGAAAAACTCTTTAAACATTATCGTCGCCATCATCGTCGTCAGACTCTTTTTGTTGTCGTAATTGCTGTAATTGTCGATGATATTGTCGTCTTGGTCTTCGCGGTCGTTGAACAGGTCGATCTGGTGGAAGAACACCGCCGTAACCACGTTGAATACATGTTTGTGTATTTGGAATGCCTAGCGACCAGAAATGTTCAGGTGTTCGAGCAGCAGGTCGTTGCCGATGTCGACAAGTTAGATTTTCTTTACGACGAAGTCCTTCCGGTAGACCAAGCCAATAGTTACGACACATTGGACAAGCGTAAAGTAATTCTTCACTTTCGATATTTTCATAAGGAGCTTCGATATGAGCTTCGTTCTGCATGTTAGTTTCTTCATCGTCGTCAGTGAGATTGAGATGAGTTTGAATTGGTGATGGAATAGATTTACGTTTTAGTGTTGGCTGACGAAATATACTATCGTCAAGCATCGATGCCATATGATTTGAAAGATTAATCTAAAAATAAATGAACTTTGTAAAATTAGAAAAACAAGAAGAATTAAATGAAATCACTTGTTCATTTTCAATATCAGATAATGATTCTGATGGTTGTGCTAAACCGATGAGTGATTGAGGCATAAGCATTGTTGTATCTGCTGATGGTGTATTCGGTTCGTTTTTGATAAATGTTGAATTGTTATCCGTTGATCGAGGTGATTCAATTGGATCGAATAATTGTGTCATTGTCGTTTGACGAAATCTTGAATTCGAAGATGAAGATTTACCTCGAGAAATGTTTGGCGTCTTCGATTGACGTCGTTTCGATTTCGACTAATAAGAAAACAAGAACTTGCTTCGCTATAACAAACAAAAAGAAGAAAATTACTGGAGTCACTGCTTCTTTTTTAATATTCGACATATTTTTTTCTACAATCCAAGTTCGTTCTTTTTCGTCAGGTGCACCTAATATCGGTAAACTTTCATTCGTTTGATTTAATGTTTGTTCATTTGAATCATCAGTTGATTTCAATGATAAATCAACAGGATATGTATCTGTATCAATTTGTGACTCGAATGCAAATGGTTCTGTCAGTGTTTTATTTTCCTGTTGATGACAATTAATAAGACTATCGAAATTATTTTGTTGTTCATCAAGTGCGTCTTGAATTTCTTGTACGAATGCATAGTCAAAATGACAAAAGAAAATTCGATAACGACTCTCATCGGTGTGTGTGTATGTGTTATTCTGCACTTATGGGTTTATGAGAGCAAATGTTTGTTTGGTAAGTTGTATTTATTATCTTTGATATTATCTTACCTCTGAAAACAAATGAAGAATACGTTCTTTTTGTTTCAACCCGTGATTCGGTATTGTTAACAGAGTGAGTTCAGCTGTTTCGTATCGTATACCACCGCCCAAAACAGTATGTCCTTGTCGTAGTGTTGACGATGAAACGGACATTTTCCTTTTCTTTTTTCGATATATAAATACTACAATTATCACAGAAAACAAAATCACTTGTGTATTTTTATTCACATTGTTAATTTTCTATTGAAATATAAATAAATAAAAAAAAAGAACTAAAGCAACAAAAATCGTTTAAAAAAAAGAAAAGCAATCGGCTGAAAGTATTATGAAAGAAAAAGACCAAAACACGAATTATTTATTTTGAAAATCACCAGTCAAACCATTAACCACTTCGTCGTCGAGCATAGAAACCAATAAGTGCGCATATACCGATTATGAGAATTACTAGTCCAATAATAAGTGCGATCACATCTGCAGCTCCCATTCCAGCTGCCACACCTTGTACGACGAAAAATAGAAGAAAAAGCAACGATGTTGGGATTAAATCTAACATGGCTTGAATTTGATATTAAACACACGAAATGCTACTAAACGATCTGAAATAGAAATGAGAGAGAGAAAAAAAACACACCATTAAAACGAAAAGAATATTTTGGTTATCTATGCTTTGTATTCATGAAATATGAATGACGAGAGCAAGATCTACAGAAGAATTCATATCAAAAGATAAGATAATAAAAATGATTCAAAATACGACTTTAAACCAAGGATTTTGTTTACGTGTTTTGCAGAAGGAAAATTTGAAGAAAAAAACGAATTTTCTTATAAATGATCGATCGATCGATCGAGAGGCAATACGAAAAAATCTGAATCGCTAGTTAATTTCACCATGAAAGACATTCGCTGATACAGTTTATTGTGACTCATTGAAATAAGTTGATGTTGCTACAATGAGATTTCAGTGCAATATCATTCTCGAAATTGTGTTTTGCTTCATTTTAAGAACTAACTAAAAAGTGTAAGTCCACCGATTGGCTCTTTCTAAACGGGACTCTAAAGATATTAATTTAATCAGATGGCGCTGATTAACGAAACGAAGTAATAAAATGTGATTCTAAGGTAGTTTTTAACTTTAATCTGAATAAAACAATAGATAAATTTATTTAAAACGAGTTAAAATCAATACAGAATATACGTATATGAGATAACAAAATTGACAAACAACATTATATAATTACTGCACTACAAAGCTCAAGTTATGACATTCAGTTCATGATCATTCGTATATAATTCTTGAACTCGATGACGACAACAATGTGAAGAGGGTGGATCCCTTCTGACACTATATTTCATCAGAGTTATAACAAAACCAAACATTAATAAGTTTATCAAAGAAATTCCCGCAGTTATATGTTGACGAAGGCAACTGGTATCATTAATACCAATCAAAATAAAATCAAAAATGAATAAAATAACAAGTCGATATAGATCTGTGAGGATATAACTATATCTTCCTGTAAATGAAACCAGTTCGTATAATAAGTAAAGTTGCAATAAAAACGAGAATAGCGGTAATCTAGTAAGCATCCGAACTTGAGAAACAGTGATACATTGTGTTGTGCCGTTCGATTTGTTTGATACAGTAGAGCACAGAAAATTCTCATAGGAAATCTTACATAGTATCCAGTCATTGGGAATCGTTGTGTTCGAATGATTTGAAAGAAAAAATGACTGACGATGATAATGTAGATTCAAATCGAGAGACAAAAGTATACCAGAAACGATAGCTCCGACCATTGATAATGCGGGCAAACGAGAATCCGTATAACTATTATTGTCGAGAGGAAACTTGATTTTAATACACATTCGAACTGTATAACGAAAACTATATGAACTAAAATGAATTTGAGATCGTGATATTGCTTTGATTTGCTATACTTCCCGCTCTTAAACTGTCTTGTACAGAATGACCAACAGTCATGAGAATAGCGGCTATTCGAGGTCAACATATATGAATTCATGGCGTTGCCTAGTGTTTCTGCAATATAGATATGCACATATAAGGAAACAAGACAAAATTCTGTAACAGTATAACTTGTGATTGATCATAGCAGATGTCACTATACTAAAAAACAGAGATTCCGTCAAACTTTTCTGAATTTATGCAACTGAGTGGAACTATTTTAGTAAGTTCAACAACATAAAAATGATTTAGTAGTACCATATACAAAGTGTGTTAATTTAGTTTAGAAATTCTCGAAAAGTTCAATATTTTCTGTTAAAATTCTCTGGAAACTTGTTGCAATTACAAAAAAAAGAAGAATCTATTTTATATTTTGTTTGCATTGTATTCTTTTGTTACGAATGTACACGAAAAATTTAAGTTAGTTAAGTAATAATGAGAATACAGAAAATGTATGTATTTATAATGCATAGACGTGCCAAATTATTTCTTTCGACGAAGAGTGATGAATCATTCTTCTATGTACGTTCATTATTTGCTTATATTTCCTTCTGTTTAATCATTACGATGAGTCTCTTTGATAGACGAACACCAGTCGAAAAAGCTAAAGAACAAGTAAATTTATTCGATCGATTCCACAATCAAATCGTTTTTTTAATTGAAATCTTTAGGCTCATTCAATTAGCCGACAAATTCGTCAAGAAAAACGTCAATTAGATCGACAGATCAATCGTACGCATTCGATTTCATTCAGTTGAATTTGTCAAATATCTAATTTTTAGAATCTGATCGTGAAATTCAACGTCTTTCAATTGATATTCGTAAACATGCCGCGAGTAACAACAAAGAAGCTCTTCGTACTCTCGCTAAAACGATTGTCAAGTTCGTTCGAACATCGAAAAAAAAAGAAAAATATTGAAATTATAATTTTTGTAGAATAAAACATGATAAAAGTCATTTATATTCAGCAAAAGCAAATCTCGATACGATCGATAATGCGGTTAAAAATCAATTGGGTAGGAAATAAACAATCGATAATCATTCGTATTTCGAAGGTGTGTTGCTTATTTTAGCGAACGTTAAAATAACTGGAATTATGCAAAAAAGTAACGAAGTAGCTCGTTCCATGGCACAACTAATGAAAGTCGAGCAATTTCAGACTGTATCTGCACAATTTACAAAAGAATTGATAAAAGTAAATGAATATTTCTGCGAAGCAAACTATGAATCTACTTAAATATTTATTTATTTAAATACCAGATGGGTATTATGGGTGAAATGATGAATGAAGCTGTCGATGCTGCTATGGATAATAACGATCTTGAAGAAGAAACTGACGAAGAAATCGCTAAAGTTTTAGATGAAGTTCTTGCTGGCAAAGTCGGTCAATTACCAAGTGTCGCAGTTCCTCATCGCGAGCCTGCAGGTGCAGCAGTCGCCGATGCCGATAGTGACGAAGACGACATGGAACGACGTTTGCAAGCATTACGGAGCTAGACGAATGACTGTATATAATCAAACATTCGATTTCTTTTCTTCTTTTCTAAAAATCTCTTCTATTTAATCTGATTTGAGTTCTTCAATTCTCATGTTCAAAACAACAATAGATCCGTTCTCATTCAAATATTCTTTCATTAGTTCGTTCGTTTGAAAAGCAAACAAATTTTATTTGAAAATAAAAGATATGTTAAGATCGCGCTTGATCTATATACGGTAGAATGTATTCTTCAGGTTGATTATTATCATCGTCACTTTCGCTCGAACTCGAAATTGTTTGAGTAATTTTCGGTACGCCGAATATATTTGTAAATGAAAGACCTGCGTCTGCATCGAGATCGATGTGATTGGATTTCGTTTGAATTTGACGTTGATATTGTTGAACACGTTTACTCATTCGTTTGATTTGCGCCTGATGATCGACGATGATTATTCGTCGTAATTTACTCGAAGTCGAATGAGAAAATTGATGAATCGAACTGACAATCGCACGAGCTGCCATTTCATTTGCATGACGACGAGCATTTGCTGATTTGACTAAAATAAAACAAAGACAATCACTTCTCATTTAAAAATCATCGTTCTATAATTACTATTCGGTTCGAGAACCGGCATTGCAAGACTTGTTATTCCGTATTGATCAATTGTTTGTAAAGCTCGAGAGATCATTTGTTCGTATGTCGGTTGATACGAGTCGATACTTGATTTCTCTCGATTTTGTTCGTTAGTTGCTAAACGTGGAACAGTAAAAATAATCAAGACTTTTGCAGGAATTTTCAATTCACGATTTGGATAGAATATTAACTAGTTTTCAAATCAATTGCTTCTTTTTTTTTTTAAGATCCAAAATGAAAATCTTACTTCTCCTTCATGTACTCGCGTTCCTTTCGACGATAAATCTCGAAAATAATTCAAGATATTTGTTCCACCAAGTGTTTGAATTTGCCGTTCGAAAGCTTTATGAATTTTATATTTATCATTCATTGGAATTCTATATTTTTCGAATAAAAAATCAATCAATGAAATCAACAAAGTCTTACAATAGTCCATCGACATTTTGTTCAATTAATTTGCCAGTCATGACTTTTATTGACATATGACCAGTGTGTAATTCTAAGATGTCAGGCGAATTAGTAGCAAGCATTTTATGAGTTGATGGGGGAGATTTGGCTGTTTTGTTTACAAGAAACGAATGAACCGAATTGACAAGGAATATATGACCTTCTAAAACCACAGATCCATCTGAATTTACTTGCATTCTTCCATCTAATTGATACAGGGTAAATTTTAATTACAAAAAAAACAAAACTCGAAAGAATATTAACCTGCAGCATGTAGAAAAGGTACAGCTTGTTGCAGTGCAGGACTCATTTCAGTGATTTGCATCGTTGGTGCATCTATCAGACATTGAATTGGTTGAAAGAGCGATCGAGATATAGGTGATAAACGAACAAGTGAACCGTTTGGAAGTACATGGCGCATATTTAGAATTTTCTCTTCAGCTAAATAAGAATTGAAAAATTGCAAAGTTTATTCGAAATTTTACTTCGTTTCGATTTGCATAGTAAAAGTCCATTGTGAATTTGTGTTGGATAAAGAACTTCGACATTCGATGTCAATTTCGAAAAATATTCTTTTAGCACGACCGATCGAATAATCGGCGAGTTCGGTGAAGGTTGTAGATAGAACAAAAGTACACTCGGTATGTCCATTTTGAAAATGAGACTCTATGACTAACAACGATAAACATTTATAATCATGACAATCGAAAAGTTACGCATGAATGAATCGATTTGACTTATCGTTTTTTCATTTCAAGGCAATCGTATGAGTAAGTATAAATAAGAGAGGTTTTAATTGAAAAAAAACGACACTGTGTGTTTGTTTACAGGAAATTTGCTTTTGATCACAAGGCCCTTTTTCCGAGATCGTTGACTGAAAAGAATTTTATTTAAAAATATCAAATGACTTTTGTTTCCTAGTGAATTCTTCTCTCATAAATATAAAATCATAAAATATGCATCCGGTTGATTGAATTCAAAAAATGAACGAAAACTATAACGTCGATAGAAATTTCTTTCAATATACTGCTTTCGAAAGCCGACTTTTTCATACAAACCAATTGCTTGATCATTATCAATCTGCGTATGCAGCTGAATAGCTAAATAACCAGCGTGTCGAGCCCATCTTTTGATAGCTTTGAGTAAACGTGTGCCAATGCCTTGACCTTGATTAGCTTGTTGAACGCCAAATAACTTAACATAGAGTGTATTGTCGTCTTTAGTTTTGAGAAGTGCACAAGCAACATATTGACGAGTTATTTGATCGTAAACACACCAGATGTGATCAACTTTACGAATAATTGAACGTAATTGCCTTCGACCATAGTAACTGTCGAAAAGCGGTCCAAGGACATATTCGACATCATCATAGGAAAAGTTTTCATTATGATAAATGAGTTGCGACGATGATGATCGTGAACGATGAGTCCGATGATTCATTTTTATTTTTGTAAACAAAGAAAATAAAATCGACGATTGTTATAACTCAATAAGATATTTTTAAAAAAAAGTAAACGAAGAAGAGAACAGAGAGAAGAAAAACGTTAGATATACACGTATAGACAGAACCACATTTATGTCATGTAAAAGAGAAAATATACGTATATTATTATATGATTCATCTAATCGATTGCATTAGTCATTATAGAATTTAATTTGTTTTTGTTTTTAATTTCTGTGAATGCAAAAGAGGAAGAAGATTTATTAGTAATTTCATTGAACGTGTCAACATAAGAACGAAATGAGATTGAGAGAAAACACTTATTGACGACGGAATGAATGTTGAGTACGATTTTAGATGATCATCACACAGTTGTTCGCAGGGCATCGATCGATTGAATTATAGTCGGATCCTAAACGGAATTCAATAGGAAAATACAAATAATTTTGTTTTTTTTAATTTTCTTACACTCAAACAAAATGACATAAAATCTTGAATTGTCACATAACCTTGTTGTGATTTGTCAAATTTTTGAAAGACATGAGCTGTATGTTCTCGAGTTGTTTCGATATCATAACGTGGACTTGAAACATTTCCAAGTAATGAATAAACTGCACAAATAATAACATGAAAATCCTTTGAGAAAACAAACAAAAGCAATATAATTAATTCTTTTTGTTCGACACAATGAAAAAAGAAATGCATACATCTCGGGTTAATTTGCCGGACTTCTTCGTATCGTACAAAGTAAATATCCATCGAAGTCGATCTTCGACTGATCCTCGACATAATGTCGATAAACAAATAAGAAAATCTTCGAATGTCACACAGCCCGATGAACGTAAATCGAATGTTGCAAAAATCAAATGAGCATAGGATGATGTGTCAGCAAACGGGAAAAATTGACCGTAAATATGTTTGAATGTTTCTTCGTTGACAACACCTTGAATTTGGAAAACAAAATCATCAAATCCTATTTTATGTTTTTAAAAAAATGACCTACCGGACGGACATTCTTGCTTAAAACCTTGATAGATAAGTTGAATTTCTTTTTTACTAAATTTTGTTCGACTAGCTAATTCGTCTAGACTACGTGGTTTATATCGTTTGAATGTTTCTAAGCCATCATCATCGAAATCGGTGTCTAAACAATAAATAACATCATATAAGAACTTTGAACAATCTTCAAAGATTTTCTTTTTTTTGTCTTCTCTTATTACGAATCTGTTTAATTAAATCTAAATTCATAATCTCATTTTTTTTCTCCTAACATCAATAGAAAAAAACTATATGAAGAAATCTTCTTCTTCTACTTTTCCCTTCAATAATTCTCGTATTTCTCATTAAAATCTACTCTATCTTTAAGATTTTGATTAGTTTGTCGTTTTCTTTTGCTGTTCATTTCAAAGATAAGATCAATGTTATTTTCATCTTCTTCGTTATTAAAAATAAGAGGCGAAAGAAAAAGGAAATCGCCTTCGTTTTCTTCTCCTTTAACAATAATTATTATGTCAATGTTTACATAAAGACAATATATATATTTCGAGATTCTATCTAAAACTCGATACGCATATGTTATTAGCAAACATTTTTACCAATAATGTCAAATAGACTGCTGTGCACTTAACAAAGCATATTTTCATGTATACAATATAATTTTATCATTAAGACGTAAAAGATTTTTTTTGCGTTCCCGCTAAATTTCTGACAGTATTTTAATTTTAATGTGGAAAATACTTCTTTTACTCTCTGAAATTTCAGTTTTTTTTTACATATTTCTTTCCTTTTCCGGTCTATTTTTAACACAAAATATATTTCTATGCACATATAAAGATGCAATTGCGTGCTAAATTGCCAATTAGTCTAAAGACACGTAGTCAAAGGAACCTCTAAGGATGTTAGACTAATAATCAAGTTTGCCGACAAGAAGAAGATCCAAAAATCAAATGAAAATAAAACAAAACAAAAATGATAACTTACAGCAAACGGACGAATAATCATCGTCCATTGTCGATCATCCATATGACTTTTATAATATAAAACAATACGAGATCATTATAAAGACAAATTAGACAAGGATCTCGATATGTTTAGATAATAATAACTACGAGCTAATCGGTTCTTTTTTCTCTTATTGTGGATCAAAATAATAATTGTCCCATAGATTTCTTTTACGTTTTTTTTTCTCTTTTCTCGACTCTTTTTTTTCTCTAGTTTTCTTCTTCGTCTTGTCTTTCTATATCTAAAATAATCGGTTTTTTTCTTCTAGACAGAAAAATATGTTATAGTCGTCGATAATCAATTATTCATAACACATTGTACGAAAATGAAGAGAAGAAGAAGAAGAAGATGAAGAAGAAGATTTTCGAAGAATGTGGGTGGTATGGGCAATGCTAATAGTCGAGGGAAGGAGAGAGTTGAATGTCATATTGTTGTCGCTGTCGTCTTCTTCCATGAAGGGAACGTTTGTCTTGTTCGCGAAATAGAAAAGGCGAGAGCGACAGAGACAGAGACATAGAGAAAGAGAGATAAAAAAATGACATTTTGAGTGTCTTTTTTGCCTTAAACAAAAAACCGTCTTTCTTCTCTTTTTCTCTGCATATATATATATGAAATCTTTTATAGAAAGAAAGAAAGAAAGAAAAAGAGAGAGAGAGAAGGAAAATGCAGAAAAGGAAAAAGCTCAATCTTTACCATCATAATTTTGATGATAATGGATATTGAATGAAGTAAACTGTCTATATGTTCAATAAAAATCTACATGACAAACTCGATTGAATCTATGTCAAAAATACCAAATCTAGTCGCGATCGACGAATCATCTATTCATCTAATTTCTTTTTGATTTAGTTTTTTCTAAATTTATCTTTGTTATTTTCCGGGCGACCAACACTGACATCGCACAGTAAATAGATTTCTTTTTCAGATGCAAAAAAAAACGTTTCCTCGTTTCTCTGTCCCATTCTTCTTGGTCGCACACATTCTTTATTCGCTCTAGGATCCTGCTCGTTCGCTCTTAACTCTAAAAAGATTAAGACTTGACGAGACGAGTAGAAAAAAAAAGTTGTCTCTATATGCACCAAGAGAAAAAAAACCAGAAAACACACATGATACTTCAGTCTTCAATATAGTGATAAAAGCATACACGTGTCTTTTGAAAAGAAGAAAAAAAACGATGCACATTATTTTATCAAATATCATCTAAAAATAGTTTTGTGCATGTTTGTTAATCAATGATGAATTGAAGTGATGAAACAATCAGAATGCATTTATTTTCTCAGAGAAAAATAATCAACATCCTTATTACCTTTTCACATACTCATATATCATTTTTCATCTCAGTGTGTTTTCTTTTCTTTTTCTTTATATACAGTAATATATCTAATGTGGTTAACGTAATTGACAGATAAACAAATCAAAAATCAAACACAGGCAAATCTTCGTTTAGAATGGAAGGAAATCAAGATTTTGACGAAACACTCATATCAAACTTACCATTCCATAAATGAAATGTTGACATTTGTGGACAGAGACAAATACAGAAAAGAAAGGAAAAGTCTCAAATTCTACGAAACAAACTAATAAATGGAAAAAAATCATTCTAATCAATGTAAATATCTACGTGCATATTTAGAACTTGTTTCTGTTCAACATCGGCTAATTAATCAAATTCTTTTTTTCTTTCCTTTTTTAACATGCAAACATAGTTTGTCAAATAGAACTAATAGTCTTATTTTCTGTAAAGAAAAGAAAAAATATTCAACGAATTCTTCGGATAATTGGAACGATTGAAATAATTCAATTTTCTCGACTTATATCGATATTCGCTTCTCGAAATGAAAATCAATGTATCTCAGGTACAAACGAAAGAAAATGAAAGTTCGTCAACAAATAGTAAGATTCTTTTGTTTTGTTTTATTATTACTTTTTTTCAATAATTGATCAAAGACTAATTGTATCTTAACATGCAAAGTTATTTCTTTAGTCAATCTATAATTAGAAAAATCGAAGAAAATATTTGTTGATTAAACGTTAGATAAATACTATGGAAATTCGAGAAATGTCAGAAAGTAATCAAACTATCCCAAAGGTTAGTATGTGTACGCAACGAATTAATAACAAATCTAACCTGAAGTGATAATCATTGTGCGAATATGTTCGCAATTGTCTCGAGAAGGAAAAAAACAACAACAAAATATTGTGTCTCTTCGAATAATGAAAGTCAATAGATTTTCATATGACATGTGCGTGATCGAACATCATTATCTGTTCTTATCTTATTTCATTAATTTTATTGTAAAACTTGCATATATTTATTCATTGAATATCTTATTTGTAAACACACGAAATACAAATCGTAACTTACTTCCACCGAATCGTGCGCTAATAACCATGGCAACGCCCATGATTTCGTTTGATGTTTACCTTTGAAAATGTTAAATACGAATAGTTATTTAACAGATTTTCAACGAATGATAATTGTCGATCGTTTTCGTATGTCGAATTGTTTGAATTTGAAAAAATTGATGCGAAATAATAATAGCATCGTATACATACCAATACATGTCATTCGTTCATTTGAAGACACAATCGAAAAAGAGAGAAACAAAAAGCTCACATCTACAGAAATCTGTCTGTTTTTATCTATGATACAAATAAATAAATAAAAAAGAAAGAACATCAATTGACGAATAAAGAATACTAACGGGCACCATAAGTAGTACTATGCGTATGTCAAAAAGATAATATTTTCAGTGAAAATTAATCGAAAACGAAAAAGATTTACTATCGAAGTCTTTTCTTTTATTTTAATCTAGTAATTTGACCCCTGATCGAATGATAGACATGTTCATTCATACACATCGTAGAGTCATTTGCATGATTTAATATGAGATGACTCTTGAAAATAGTTATGAATCTATCTATGCTCCTTCACTTTCTTTTTTTCCTTTTCTTTAGTCTCTCGATTCTTTTCTCTCGTTTTTTTTTCTTTTGTTGTTTTATTATTATTACTATCGTATCAAGTTTTCTTTTTTTCGATACCAATGGTTGATACTAAAGGCATGATAAAAAGCTCGGAGCCGAAGGACAATACTCCTCTTTTGTCATCTCAAATATATAAACATAAAAGCATATGTATGTCTGTATGTTTTGATACGACAATACATGTCATGTAGTTAGGATAATAGTGTAGCAGGAAGAACTTACATTTTTCAGTTGATATTTTTAATCAATCTCAATTAGATTCGAATAGAAAAGAAAAAAGAAAATGTTTCATCTATAGTCAATCTAAACAAAGTGAGGAAACAGAAGGAAAATATGAATAGCTAAAAGAAAGCGAGCAGACCAGAGAGAAAATAATTTTAATTTTTCTTGTTGTCGTGATGCAGTTTTTTTTCTCTATAGTCTCTTTTGGGTTTATTTAGTTCTTAATCAGACAAGCAATGACTTACATGTATATATATTTATATATAAATAGAGAGAGGGGGAGAGTAAACAATATATTTTTACTCAAAAGAAAGAGCTCAATTATAGGGTTTGCCGAAGCATAAGTCCTCTTACAACTAGTCTACCTATTCTTCACATGATAAACATGTGATATCGTGTCTAAGCATTTTTATTTTTTCGCAATATACACTAGCACGAAACACACCAACAGACAAGAGAAGGACAAAGGAAGTCGAATATTCTCGTTATTTTGCTCAATTTAATCTTACTCTATTGCATGTATGTAATAATCAATGAAATGACATTACCTCAAGAGAAAATGAGAAACTTTCACCAAACTAATATTTACTCGTATTCTCCTGTCAGTGCATACGCACACACACGTATGTTTTTCAGCCGATATTTAGGAAAAAAATAATCACAAACGGAAAAAGAAAAAAAAAACTTTCTTTTCTTAGAATTATTTCACAGTTTAGTTAAAACAAAACACAACTACTATAGGAAATTTCTCGCAATAATAAATGCAAACTATCGACATAATTCATTTATTCATTCATTTGTTTGATTGTTTTTATTTGAGACGTATTTGCAAAGGCGTATTATACAAAAATCAATGCCATGAACAATCTGATAATGATATATAAAAAGAAATCGAATCGAAATCTTTGTTGTTTAAACAACTGTTGCCATTTGTCGATTATCATCAAAATGATATTTGATCGATTTTCTTTTTGCAAACTGTCAACAAAATCTGCTATCGATACATGTCAACAACTGTTCACTGTTTTTATCTAGGCATCTGTTGACGTGCTTGACAAAGGAATTTTTTAAGTATCTATCTGTGAAACAAATCATAGATTATTTCAATTGGATTGAATTTTTTTTTTCATTAGAATTTATCAGAATAAACTAAACAATAATTATATGATAAAACGGATGTCCGTTCAAGAAAGAGAAGAAAAAAAAACGAACAAAAACCGAGAAAATCTTTGACAATAACACTACACGTTTACTAACATGACAAGAATATTTTTATCAACTATTATATTCGACGATAGTCTATTATTAATCAATATTGAGCAATTATTTCTCTTTAGAAATAAATATATTTACATATCTAGTTTTTTCTCTGAAACATAACGTACCATTATTCAAATTAAAAGTTCTCATTTACTTTTTTTTCTTCTTTTTCTGTCTTATTCGTATGAATTAGTTCGATGTTTACCTTTCAAACCATCGCGTACGAATCGACGTGTTCGTTTAATAAATGACGAAGCGAATTTCGTTTTCAAAGTTGATTGTCGAATGAAATGGCTCATGATGAACTTCGATTTTTCAAACTGGTATCCGATAAATATGAAGAGAAAAAAAGAAATGAAGAATCACACGAACAGATTTCAGTTGTAATTAGCCGAGAAGTATGACGATTATAATTGTGTTTCTGCTATTGACGGAAATGATTACATGGTAGAGTGCGTGTACGTGTTGACTTGATCGTTATTGTTATTTGCCATTACTCAATGCGTTTGAAGTTAAATGTGCGTATGCACGATAAGCAAAGCTGCGAAGAACAATTTGAAAAAACCGACAATGAGAAGTCGAGAGAGAGAGAGAAGCAAAAGGAACGGAGCGAACAAGAGCGAGCGTGAAAAGCAGAGAGATGGAGGCATAGGGAACAGTAAAAAGCAAGAAAAGTTCGTCATTTTTTTTTTGTTGTCGTCTAGCGTCCGACCTTCTTTCTCTTCAATAGGATAAAATAGATTGTCAGAGAGAAAGATGAAAAGAAAAGAAAAACAGATCATAATATTCTTCAAGCATGAATAATATCGATATAGTACGACTCGGATACTCATTGAGAGCCGAACGATTGTTTATAGTTTTTCTTTTGACTCGGCTATATGATTCGATCGTCGAAAAGACAGACGAACGGCTGAACATTGTGGTCTCTCGTCAGGCTTTTGTTATCTTGTCATTGATAAACTAACAGCATTCAAGCGAAAAGAGTGTTGATTACGCATGATTTACGAAATCGAAGATTTATTTATTTTCGTTCCTTCAAATTGTGATTAAATAAGTTCCTAACTCAGTTGTTTCACAAATGAGATCGTGCTTGGACTTATTATTTTTTCTCGAGTTAATATCATTATTTCAAGTCGAGATAAATGCTCGTTTTTTTTTCGATAGACAATCAAATCCTACAAGAAAAACAACTCAACCAAAAGTCCCATTAACATTTCAAATAAATGTTCAATTTGTCTTCAGGTAGTTGACTTACAAGGAAAATAGAATATTCATTTTTGGATTTATTATTTCTCGAAACGAGAGAAGAATATCGAACTAAACTAACCAATCAAGAAGATGTCACAGATTTTGTTCTTGTTTTTTTTTTCGAGTAGTTTGCCATTAAATGATTGAGAGATTATTAATAACGACGATTGTTATTCGACGCTTATTAACATCTTGATGATGTTTAGATTTGACATTTGCAACGATCGAATAGATATATTTGTTATGAAAAAAATATTTCAATAACAAATCCAAAAGATTTTTCATGTGAAGACTATTCTTTTCTAAGCATATGCGCTGAGATTCTAGTCAATAATCGTATATATTAGGCCAATGTGAAGTGTTTTATTGCGATTATTACCATATGACAATAATAAATGATCAAAACAATTTGCTTTCTTTGCAAGTTAAAACCGGAAATTCATTTTTCCGCATCCGATTGTCAGACGATCTAATTACTATTCACTCATATAGATAGATCGAGATAAATTCAAGTGAACAGACAATATTCTTGCTTAAACAAAATTAATCTATCTAATGCACGTCTTGAATGAAAAAATGACAAAAATAATTAATGTTGAGCGATCATAAATCAGTTCATAGAGTTCTCTTACAAGCTACAAGAATCTTTGTTTTTCTGACGTTTTTGAGTGTTCAATAGGATATCTAGCACTATATTTAATGATAGTATGACAAAAAAAAACGTAACGGTAAACTATCCTATCATTTAATCAAGTTGATTTACCCTTCAAAATAATCATTGAGTACATAATCGATACAATCCATGAAAATCAAAATTTCATTTTTGAGACGAAATTATTCAGTTGATTAGTTTCTTATCGAATATCCATGATAATCTATTGTCATTTGCATTTGATTAAGAATGTTAGTGCACGATTTTTATTCCTAAAGGATGAGAGTCCTCTTCTTCTGTTCTCTCTTTTTTATTGAAAAGTGCACAGCTGAAATTGTAACGAACAAAGAACGAAATACTTCTCATTCTTTCTGTTCGTTAGACGCGATAGTATTTACCTCTATCAATCTACACGTTTTATTTCGGCATACTAATGCGAAAAAAAGAACAAATAGACGAAAAATCGAATGCAAAAGAATGAGACACAGAAAGAAAAAGAGAAACGAATGAAAAAGAATAAGAGAGGTTAAGTATTACCAATCTCTCGCATCATAAATCTACTGTGACCAGTTGTTTGCCGCATAAGAAAAAAAAAATCATACAACACGATTAATAGCATGGTTATACATTATTAATTTCTTCTTAAATCGATCAATGTATTTATTTTTTTATCAACAAAGATAAGAGTCTGATATAAATTAATATGTCTGAGATATCACTCTGTGCACCTGTTAAAAGTTCGTTGATTATTTATCTTTTTCAATAAATATACCTATTTTGTGTAGATTGTAAATACAAAGAAGACCAACGATTGCATAATTTGCTCTATCGCAAATCAAAACTCGAGAGTGTTAATGAAACATCAGCGTTACTCAGTGGTTTTGCCATTGTAAGTTATCTCTACAACTAACAAATCGATATTTATTTCGAAAATAATTCGCAGGTAGCTATCGTCGAATTATCGTTGGATTCGTATACCGAACATAAATCAAATGATAGTTTGATTATTTGCTATGCTATTATCTCATGTCTTCTAGTTGGCATTCATTTACTTGCCTTACTCATGTCCATGTGTATATTACCTGAATTGAAAAGTGCCATACGTCAAAGTGACGTTTGGATTAACGATGAAAATACGAAACCTTTATCGTCGTTGAATGTTTTTATCGAAATAGCCTGGGTTGTTTCGACTGGTTTTGGTTTATTTTTATTTATAATTGAACTTTGTCTGATTTTTTGGATTAAAGTTAGTGGTTTTTCTCAAACAGCAGCCGTAGCTGCGTTGGTTACACTTTGTATAGTTGGCTGTCCGTTTATTTTATTTGCAATTGGATTTTATTTTCGTATTGCACGAGCGAAAGTGGATTTACATCAGACAGATTTAGAAATAATCGAACGTGGTGCTATTGCTCGTGGTCTTTTTCAAACATATCCTGCTATACAACTCTCAGCAATAGGACCCTTACAATCAGCAACAACAACAACTGCAGCAGCGGCGGCGTCAACAGCAGGAGCCACAGTGCATTTTGATTAAAAGAAATTATTATTCTTGTTATTTGTTTTTTCTGTAGTTTTATTAAAAAGATTATTGATAATAATTTATTTGCTTTCATTTTTATGATCGCCTTTTATCGTATTTCTCACTTGCCGTTCGAAATCTGCTTGATCTAAAACTCGTTGATTTCGTTTTTCTCGAAATCGTTTCTTCGCTAAATCTGATTCCCACGGTTTAAATCCATATAATCTCTCGCCAAGATTGGTCAGATGAAATCTCTCAGGTAAATCATCTTTCGTTAATGGATACGGACGAATAGCTTCATCTGATGCATATGCCATATGAACATATTGCACAATTCTCATATGATTCGAATTATTTGGATAGTTGCCATGAGGTAATCGTGAATCCCAAATAAGTAAACTTCCTTTTCGAATCGGCATTCGTTGAATATGTTCTCGAATCGAATCATCTTTTGGTATTTGAACAGTAGTCGGATCTCCACTTTGATTTGCATCTAAGCATAATTGTTGATTTTGTTTTGTCCATGTTTGAATAAAATGTTGAAAAGCAGGCACAGCATGAAATCCGCCATCTTCTTCTCGACAATCGTCCAATGCTATGATTCCCTGTAGTTTTCTGATACGCATTCCATTATTCGTCGATTTTGTTTGTGCATTCAGTGGGCCTTCACTGCTGTCGAAGTGAGAGTCAGCTACATTTTCGAAACCATATGTTGTACAACGACCAGTCAAAGGATTCATGTCTAAATGAAGCCATTCGGATAGAGTTTTCCAATCTTCACGGTCTTCAGTTGTATTCGACGATGGAAAGAAGATATTTTTCGTTGGTCGCATCAATCCGGCACGTGTTATATTAACAATCAATTCATGATCGCCTAATATCGTACGAAATGCTTGATAAACTCGAGGATTTTGTCGATTATCACAAGCTTGAGGATATAACCAACGTTCATTACCGAGAATGCCCATTTTTGAAAAAGTAGGCCAACCAGTTGCCCATGTTTCTGGTTTATCTGCATCGATATTTTGATTAAACATTTCCTTTAAAAATAGCCATACTTCATCGACACTACGTTGGCATTGTTCGTCAGTTAAAACATTTGATATCACTACTACTCCATGTTTTTCAAAGAATTTCAAAAGTTCTTCTTCTTGTTCAAGATTGAAACTAACAATGAATCCATCGGAGTCAAGTGGAAGTGGGTCAGGATGAAATATTTCATCATTTCCTGCAGAGACATGAATTGGTAAGAGTTTTTGATCGAGATTACTTTCAGTGTTTCCCATGAAGAAGATATACAAAATGTCTTTTCATTGGTAAACCGAAGGAGCACCAACCAATGAGCAACCACCTGAAACACGTGGCGCATATGATTCATATTTTATATTACGTTGTATATGAAATTAATCATTTCAATTCGAACATCAACCATAGAACTCTATACACTCATGAAATATTTATTTTTAAAAAAAAATGATAAGAAAAGAACGTGACATTTCAATAAACCATATATTTTTCTCAATTAATCGGTAAATGTCGAGAACGATTGAGTTCGATTGTTTAACAAAAAGAAATATTCTGAGAAGTACATAAAATCATTTCAAGAGCACACGTATCTATATGAAGACACAAATTCTGCATCTGATTGTAACACATGATTCGATAAATAATTAAAATGTCCAGTGAATCCTTGCACTTGTCTGGCAAAGGTAGTTAGATATATTCCATCAACATTGATCTTCTACTGATCTACTTTAACATATAGAACAATCTCATCAAGATGATAAAAGATTACGAAATCTCTTTTACAAAAAATCAAAACTTGAAAGTATCAATGAAACTTCAGCATTACTAAGTGGTTTTGCTATCGTAACTTTTTATTCACATTTTATATATAATTACACTTTTTCTCTTATTTTTTTCCAAGGTAGCCATCGTCGAACTTTCACTTGATGCATATACTAGTCGTAATCCTAACGACACACTTATCATCTTTTATGCTATTGTCTCATGTTTACTTGTTGGTATGCATTTACTTGCATTACTCATGTCAATGTGCATTTTACCTGAAATAAAAAGTGTCATACGTCATAGCGATGTTTGGATTGGCCATGAAAATCATAAACCTCTTTCAGAGTTAGATGTTTGTATCGAAATTGCATGGATTGTATCGACTGGTCTCGGTTTATTTTTATTTATTCTCGAACTTGGTCTCATATTTTGGATAAAAGTCGCTGGTTACTCAGAACGGGCAGCTATAGCAGCAGTCGTGACATTATGCCTTGTTGGATTTCCATTTTTATTATTTTCGATTGGCTTTTACATTCGAGTGGCACGAACACGAGTGCATTTACATCAGGCCGATTTAGACACAATTGAAAGAGGTGCTATTGCTAACGGTTTATTTTTCAGTCATTCGGCCCCCGTTACAGCTATGACAAACCGAGAAGATGCTCGGTAACTGTATTGTTTACTGAAAACTAATGAACTACTTCAATGTAATAACGTATACATTTGTATAATATTAATACGAAATAAATGTCTAACGCCTTTCTCACTATTTTACGGGCAATATACATGCATTGATGTAGAATCGTGATTCATCAGTACCAAGAAATCAATCTGTAATTTACGTTGTTACTTTTGTTGTCAAGGCTAGTTGCACAAATCAAATTCGAATATATTAACGTATTTATTCATCATGTTCGATGTTATTGAAATTATAATTCATATTAATACGAATAGGTAAAACGTCGATGATTTACAATACTATGCACATATTTTATTCAAATTTAATAATCAATCAGTAAATATTATTTTACAACCGATCCACGAATCGATTTGCATTTTTTCAAATTATTATAAGTCTAGCTACCGGAGAAAAATTTCAAAAAGAAATAACATACCACTTCAAAATAAGAACAACATGTGTCATCAAATGTAAATCTGAGAAAAGAATATATATGTATATATCCAATTTATTGCAGATCATATGTCGAATCTAATATGTTTCTTCTGTTTCTAATCTATTAACCTTCTAGTTTATCTTCTTCTGTAATAGATTATTTCTGCTCGATTGACTATTACGATAAAACAATACAAAAGAGAACGTGAAGATGTCTGATCCTTTATTCTATAAATTAAATCGAAGTAGAGAGAAGAATGCATTTTTGTACGCGTCTTGTGGGTATTGCTTCACATAAAGAAATCATAGAACCGAATGGCAAAAGTATTTTCTATCGTTAAATGGTTATTTCCTCTAGTCAATCTTTATGTTTATATTATAGAAAAAGGTCGTCACGATGACCCACGATTACAGAATCTTTTCTACAAAAAATCGAAACTTGAAAGTATCAATGAAACTTCAGCATTACTAAGTGGTTTTGCTATCGTAACTTTTTATTCACATTTTATATATAATTACACTTTTTCTCTTATTTTTTTCCAAGGTAGCCATCGTCGAACTTTCACTTGATGCATATACTAGTCGTAATCCTAACGACACACTTATCATCTTTTATGCTATTGTCTCATGTTTACTTGTTGGTATGCATTTACTTGCATTACTCATGTCAATGTGCATTTTACCTGAAATAAAAAGTGTCATACGTCATAGCGATGTTTGGATTGGCCATGAAAATCATAAACCTCTTTCAGAGTTAGATGTTTGTATCGAAATTGCATGGATTGTATCGACTGGTCTCGGTTTATTTTTATTTATTCTCGAACTTGGTCTCATATTTTGGATAAAAGTCGCTGGTTACTCAGAACGGGCAGCTATAGCAGCAGTCGTGACATTATGCCTTGTTGGATTTCCATTTTTATTATTTTCGATTGGCTTTTACATTCGAGTGGCACGAACACGAGTGCATTTACATCAGGCCGATTTAGACACAATTGAAAGAGGTGCCATAGCTCGCGGCTTGTTTCCAAATGTGTCGGCTCCGATAACAAACCACATCGATACACAGTAATTATCATGTGCTAAAACCGTCTTGACCCAAAATCTTCTGTGTTAGTAACAGTTGTTTATATACATTGCTTATTTTTTACACTAATAAAATGGAATCGTTATCTTCATTGAAGGGGTATGTGTTAATAAACGATATCGTGCACAAAATAAAATTTTATTTCTTCACAATAGCTATGAGTGATCTATGAGAGTTGTTTGATATGATTTTATGTGATATCGTATGTTTTCTTATCCTCAATAGACGTGCAGGTACGCAAAAATTTTTGTATTTATGGTCGATAGGAATTCTTCGGCATACTTTGATTCTCGATATCGAATCTTTTTCGTTTTTTTTTAACTATTATTATTATTTGTTAAGGAGGAACTTGTAATGAAAAGTCTTCTGTTTCTATTAATATTTTTTTATGTGATTTGAGTCATAACAACATATTATTAATAACTAGCTTCTCATTGTGAAACAAAACACGAAATATCAATGTAGAAATTTGATAGGCTTCAAGTTATTGGTTTCATTCAAATGTAAAGTTGATATTCAAAAAATAGAAACGTCGCAAATGAAATCAGTGTGAAGTGATACGAAATAGTACGCTAACATACGTTTTGTTTTGTTTTAGTTGAATACCCAGACAATATTTATGTCCATTTTTTCGAAACAGTAACAATCACCGAATGATTGTGTGTATGAAAAAAAAACGTACGAGAAAAAAGAAAAAGAGAAGAAGAA
>ERZ778027.2470-NODE-2470-length-22765-cov-3.791590_pt1 | contig 22765 bp, 28 predicted proteins | sample MGYA00375757_ERZ778027 | MGnify/ENA primary metagenome ERZ778027 (study PRJEB29350, sample SAMN05389817) | bioreactor metagenome | isolation source: Ammonium sulfate bioreactor | place: South Africa: University of Cape Town | collected 2014-02-18 ...
AACCGCGCGGTGGCACGCTCGAGATATTCGTACTGGCCGCTCCAGACCACGTAATAGCCCGGTGGAAACGCGATGCTGGCCTGGACTGCCTTCTGCGCATCGGCGACATAGCCGCCGAGATCGCGGTCGCGAATGTCGACGTAAACATACGTCGCGAGTTGCCCATTCTCCGTCCGGATCGAGGTCGGCCCGCGATCCAGCGTGATCTTGGCGACCTCGCCGAGCGGGACGGCACCACCCTGCGGCATCGGCACCAGGACGTCGGACGCGATCTTTCGAGGATTGTCACGGAGGTCCCGGGGATACCGCATATTGACGGTGAAGCGCTGGCGGCCCTCAACGGTCGTGGTCACCGTCTGACCGCCCAGCGCGGTGGCGATCACCTCCTGGACATCCTGAATCATGATGCCGTAACGCGCCAGCGCCATCCGGTTGGGCGTTATGTCGAGATAGTATCCGCCGATACCGCGCTCGGCATAAGCCGACGATGTGCCCGGCACCGCCTTTAGAACCCGCTCGACCTGTTTCGCCAGCTTGTCGATCCCAGCCAGATCGGGGCCGATCACCTTGACGCCGACCGGTGTCCGGATTCCGGTCGACAGCATGTCGATACGGGCCTTGATTGGCATGGTCCAGGCATTGGAGACGCCCGGGAACTGCAACGCCTTGTCCATCTCCGCTGTGAGGCTGTCAACCGTCACGCCCGACCGCCATTGCTCCGTGGGCTTGAGGTTGATCACGGTCTCGAACATTTCTGAAGGGGCCGGGTCGGTTGCCGTGGAAGCCCGTCCGGCCTTGCCGAATACCGAGGCCACTTCCGGAAACGACCGGATGATCCGGTCCTGGGTCTGCAGCAGTTCGGCCGCTTTCGTAACCGAGATGCCGGGCAAGGTGGTCGGCATGTAGAGCAACGTGCCTTCGTTGAGGTTGGGCATGAACTCGGTGCCAAGCTGCCTTGCGGGCCAAACGGTGGCTGCAAGCACGGCAACGGCGAGCAGGACCACCAGCGTCTTGGCGCGCAATACGCCCTTGATCACTGGCCGATAAATCCAGATCAGGAACCGATTGATCGGATTCTTGTGCTCCGGAACGATCTGGCCCCGGACGAAAATCACCATCAGCGCCGGCACCAGCGTGACCGACAAAAGCGCGGCTGCCGCCATCGCAAACGTCTTGGTGAAGGCAAGCGGACTGAACAGACGCCCCTCCTGCGATTCCAGCGTGAAGATCGGCATGAACGAGACGGTAATGATCAACAGGCTGAAGAACAGTGCGGGACCGACTTCGGTGGCCGCGTCGATCAGGATGCCGATCCGCGAACGCCCCGGCTCACCCCGTTCCAGATGCTTGTGGGCGTTCTCGATCATGACGATGGCGGCGTCCACCATGGCCCCGATCGCGATCGCGATGCCGCCGAGACTCATGATGTTTGAACCAAGACCCAGCAGCTTCATCGCACCGAACGCCATCAGCACGCCGACCGGCAGCATCAGGATCGCCACCAGAGCGCTCCTGACATGCAGCAGGAATATGATGCAGACCAGCGCGACGACGATGCTTTCCTCGAACAACGTGTGCTTGAGGGTATCGATGGCTCTGTTGATCAAGGTGGATCGATCGTAGACCGGGACGATCTCGACCGATTTCGGCAGGCTGCTGGCGATCTCCTGAAAGCGCTTCTTGACGTTGTTGATGACGTCGAGGGCGTTGACGCCGAAGCGCTGCAGGACGATGCCGCTCGTGACCTCTCCCTCGCCGTTCAGTTCGGTGATGCCGCGGCGTTCGTCTGGACCAAGTTCAACGCGGGCGACGTCCTTGAGCAGCACCGGCGTGCCATTGTTCGTCTTCAGGACGATGTTGCCAAGGTCGTTGATGTCTTTCAGATAGCCCTTGCCGCGGATGACATATTCGAACTCCGACAACTCGACGGTGCGGCCGCCGACGTCGGCATTGCTGGCGCGGATCGCGTCGCGCATCTTCTGCATGGTGATGCCGAGATCACGCATCCGCTGCGGATCGAGAACAACATTGTATTGCTTGACGAAGCCACCGACGCTGGCGACCTCGGCCACGCCTTCAGCCTTCGCCAAGGCGAATTTCAGATTCCAATCCTGGATGGCGCGCGTATCGGCGAGGTTCAATTCCTTCGACATCACCGCGTATTGGTAAACCCAACCAACGCCCGTCGCGTCCGGCCCGATGGTGGGCGTCACGCCCGATGGTAAGGGTGACGCCGCGCCGTTGAGAAATTCCAGCACGCGCGAACGCGCCCAGTAGATATCGGTGCCGTCCTCGAAAATCACGTAGACGAACGACACGCCGAAGAACGAGAAGCCACGGACCACTTTGGACTTCGGCACAGTCAGCATCGCCGTCGCGAGCGGATAAGTCACCTGATCCTCGACCACCTGCGGTGCCTGGCCGGGATACTCGGTGTAGACGATGACTTGCGTATCGGAGAGGTCCGGAATCGCGTCGAGCGGCAGATGGACCAGCGCATAAATGCCCGCGGCAGCCGCGAATCCGGCGCCGAATAGCACCAGCAGCAGATTGCGGGCCGACCAGGCGATCAGTCGGGCGATCATGGCTGGCCTCCCGCTTCCGAGAAGCCCTTCAATGCGGCCTTCAGATTGCTTTCAGCGTCGATCAGGAAGTTGGCGGAGACAACCACGGGGTCACCTTCAGCGAGCCCCTCACTGACTTCGACATAGTCACCTCCACGATGGCCCAACTTCACCTCGCGCGGTTCGAATCTTCCCTGCCCCTTGTCGACGAGCACCGATTGCCGGGCGCCGGTATCGAGAACCGCGCTCTCCGGAATGGACAGCACCGGTTCGGGCTTTCCGGTGTCGATCTCAGCGTCGACGTACATATCGGGAAGCAGAATGCCGTCCGGATTGGGCAGTTCGACCCGCACCCGTGCGGTGCGGGTTTCTTTATTCACTTGCGGATAGATCACGCCGACTGCTCCGGAAAATGTACGGCCGGGAAAGCTTCGGGCTTTCACCCTAACCGATTGACCGACCGCCAAGACGCCGAGATCGCGTTCCGCTACATCGACCATGGCCCATACAACCGAGGTATCGGCGACTCGGAACAGGACATCGCCCGGCTGCGCCCGCATGCCCTCAATGGCGTTGCGTTCCAGTACGATGCCGTCGCTCGGTGCCGACCATTCGATCGAGATCGGCACCGTGCGGCTCTTCTCCATCGCGACAATCGCCTTGTCCGGAACGTCGAGATTCATCAGCCGCTGCCGCGAGCCGCGTCCATATCGCTCAACGCCCCCGATCGCCGGCGAATTGATCGTTGAAATGTACTCGGCAGCCGCGGAGGCGACCGCCGGGCTGTAGATCTCCATCAGCGGCTGGCCTTTGCTGACCTGCGTACCGGTGGTCACGTTGGCGACCTTCTGCACCCAACTCTCGGCCCGCATGGAAATAACCGAGACGCGGCGCTCGTCGAGCTGGATGGTGCCGGGTGCGCGGATCAATGTCCGGATCACGCGGCGAGTAGTTGGCTCAGACTGAACCCCAGTGCGCTGAATCTTGCCGGGCGACAGCTTGACCGAGCCATCGTCGGTGTCGTCGCCCTCATAGACAGGGATGTAGTCCATCCCCATCGAGTCCTTCTTTGGCGTCGGCGACGTGTCCGGAAGTCCCATCGGGTTGCGGTAGTATTTGATCTTCCGCTCGGACTTGGCCTCGGCGGATTTGGTCTCCCGTGCGTCTGACGCTTCAGCTTCGTCAAAACTGATATCCGCATCTGCCGGAACGGAATGGTAGTCCCGACCGTCTTCGGTCTTCTTGGGCGTCAGCGAATACGAAGGCTTTCCATCGGGGTCCTGGTAGTAGATCGGCGCGCCGGTTGTCCGCGCGGCTGCCGGCGCAATGATGGCGATGCCTGATGGTTCACTCAGCCGAACTGGCATGCGGCCAATGACGAATCCGCCTCCAAGCGCCACGATCAATGCGGCTGCGGCGGCGCTGACAAAGGCGGCGCGGGTCATTGCTGCACCAAGATGACGAGCTTGTTCTCGACGGTGCCGGTCTCACCCTGCACCTTGGCACCTATGGAAAGTTGCCACCGGCCCTGCATCGTGACAGCGGCTTTGAACCGATAGACGCCAGATTCGGTGCCCGGCATCGGCGCGATCTTGGTCGCCATCTCTGCCATGCCGTCCGGAGCCATGTCCAAGCGAGTCGCAAAGATCACGGCGTTCGGAACGGGCTTCCCGTCCCGCTTGCGCACCAACCGTACGGAGATGATCGCGTCGCCCTTCTTGACGGTTTGATCGACGAGTTGGAATTCGTAGTCCTTGATATCGGCGCGCGCGAGTGTGACCGAGCCGGCCATGGCAAGGCTAATGAGCACGGCCTGAAAGGCGCGCGCGTTATTGAAACGCTTCATTTTCGAAATTCCTCGATGTCCTGACGGGCCGCAAATAGCGGCATGGTTTTATCTGCCCGGCATTGAGGCCAAGCAAATAACAGATAGCGTATCGACGCCGATCAGGTCAGGTTCGGGGAGGATGATCCGGAGGATCGCCGATGAGCCCATCAGCGATCAAGTCATCGGGGGCAATGAATAATCTGCCGGGCCGTAAAGAGATCTGAATACCGTCGGCGGAGGTACGTTCCGGCTGAGCGAAGATAAGCGTGCACATCGCAAGCGGACATTCCTTACAGCCATTATTGTTTTGCTTTTCGGACTGGCAGCAAGCCATATCGACCGACATCGCAGATACGCTGGTCATCCGAGCGGAACTCATAGGCAGTTGCTTCGCAACTGCCTGAGTCATCAGCGGGTGCCAAACGAGTCCTACGATCACGAAGATCGCAAAAAAACGGCTGGCGAGTCTGCGGAGTTTCATGATGCTCTTATTGCAGAGATTTGCAGACTTGGGAAGTATCCAGCCCCTTCACAAAATCGCCAATGACGAGATTTTGCATCAAAAACCCTTGCGAAATCATTTAGTTCCGTCAATTCCTGCGCCTTGAACCAATCCGACGAAGCGAACCAGGTCATCGACCCAACACGTCGCCCACCTTCCCTTTTGCCAGCGCCATTGAAGGTGCCCAGCCTCTCAGAACTGCCGACCATATATATTTCGGCTAGCCAGCCCAAAAACGTGGTTCAGTTGCAGCAGCGGATTTTTCCAAGAGATGCCTCGTAAGCGTTACCAACTTGCGTGCCACCGAACCAGCGCCGTTCAGGCTTGCTTTCCCAGACAGGACGAGTTGCGGCGCGCAGCGTTGGCATATTGGCTGGACACGGCGGCTCGTTCCTCGGCCACCCCATAAATTAGCGCTTTCGTGCCTTCACGATCGAAATCCGTCCTGACTCGAATGAATGAGATGACATCCGTGACGCGCCTGCGAGGCCAGCTTTCGCTAGAAAATCAACCCAACTACCGTCGAAGTGTGGCGTTACCGCAGCGGCTCCTGAGATGCGTGCCGCTAGCTCGAGAATCCGCCGTTCTTTAGCATTTTCCGGCTTGTCGAAATCGACTGCTCGTAACGTCCCACCATGCCGTAGAACCCGGCCCATCTCTTTAATAATGCCGAGCTTCTCCTCCGGAGGACTGTCATGGAGCGCAAGCGTACAAATAACCGCGTCGAACGAACCTGCGTTCAGCGGAAGCTTGCCCAGAAGAGAAGCGTGAACAACAGTAATGTTCCCGAGCTGCTTCCGAGCAGCACTAAGCCGCATCCTTTCGGCAGCCTTTGAGTTTGGGTCCACAATGACGAAAGTTGCTTCGGGATATCGAAGCGCGAGCGAAATCGCCGTGGAGGAACTGTGCGGCCCAAAATTGAGTATCCGATCACCTGCCTTGGGCTTAAGAGAAGCGACGAGTTCTTCCTGCCAGCTTGCATCGCGAGCCAAGATGGCAAACGAAAGATTATAAAACAGTTTAGCAACCCAAAATCGGTACCGGACTAATAGTCCTGGCGAACCTTGCTTGATAGATGACTTGATCACCGTTCGTCTCCGCCGGCGTTAAGTTGGTGTACGGGCCGCCAACGGACCTGTCCGTGTGGCGCAGCATAGCAACTGTTCGTCGACCAAGACGTACGACGCCGACATCAAGCAAATCACCACTGCAGCAGGCCCGGGCCGAGCTTGCTCCCCACGACGGCACAGATGACGATCGGGAAGCTGTACCAAAGTGCGATCGATGGAAGCGCCCCATCCACACAAGGGAAGGCGCACGCCAATGCGGCAAGGCCGCCTGCCACGAGACCGGCGATTTCGCCGGCGCGCGTTGGATCGGTCGACGCCCCCACGCGCAGGCCCCAGATAATGCACGCGAAAGGTAAGACCGCGAGCACTGGAATCGCGACAAGACATATCGACCAATCCCGCCCGACGATCATGCCGGCCCAGCCAGACCAATGAGACGAAGCGAGAGCCACGGTCGCCGATACCGCGACCGCAGCGAACGGAATGAAGACGAGCTTGGGAAGACTGTGCATCTGCGCTTCAGGACGTGTTAGCTGTGGCAAGAATACCGCCGCGGTTGCAGCAACGCCTGACGCAAAGAAGATCTTGATCAACAGGGTGTCCAGGGTTCTTCCACTCGGAAATTCAAGGCGAGGATTAAAAAGCAGGACCATCGCACCGAAAGCTGCCGCTGCGCCGAGCGCGACGGCGAGGATCATCGTCCACATGATGCGCCGGCGCCCCACCGGCGTGAGGTCTGCGGCGAGTAACTCAATCAGCTGGTCGGTTGTCATGGCCTTCCCTTCTCGCGCTGATAGCCATATTGAATCCGCATCGCAGCGATCAGTAATCTCCGGAGTTAACAGTTTGGACAGGACCGTTGTCCAGCCGCCTGGAGAGTGCGAGCGCCGCTTCCGAAAACATCCCGGAACCGACGGCCTGATTGCCGACAAATTTTCCAACGTGGCCTTCCGCGTCACTCGCAAAGATCGAAGCGGTGTGGATGCCGATGAGGGCGTAACCTGACCCGTCTCGCAGCAGTAGCGGGGCTCCAGAAGAACCAGGCCGCGCCACACAGGTGTGAAGGAGTGTATCCCATACCAGATCGCGAACACTGCAGACCGGATCGACGCTAAGGACTTCGGCGTTGCCGATATCGTTCGAATACGCCGGCAAGAGGATTTGCCGTTCAGACAACTCTTCGGTCCTCAACGAACGATGGCTCAGAAGAAGCGGCTGGACGTCTGTAGGCGCGCGATTAAGAACAAGTATAGCCCAATCTCTCGAAGCATCCCGGACAGATTCGTGCGTAAGGCTCTGCTTCGATCCGACGGCCCAGACTGTTGCCTGGAAGGGTCCAAGATCAGCTCCCGCTTGATAGGCCAGATGGAACGAAAAATTGGATTTTCTTGTCGTGCCGTCTCTTTCAGTGACGCAATGACCTGCCGTAATGATGATCCTTGGATTGAGCACGATCGCTGCTGTACACGTCATTGTTCCTTTGAATTTTCCGATCGCCGAATAAGGCGCCAAGCTTGCATCGACGATCTGATGATGGTCGATCTCAGAGCCGCTATGCCATGCATCGTCGCGCTGGCCTGCTGAATGCGGATTGAAGCCCGAGGGTAACGCAGTAAATGCAACGGGAAGCAAAACGACAAGGCTTCCCAGTACGGCCAAAGTTTGTGAGGTTATCATTTCGTCCTCCCGGTCATTGCGTTGTCGCAATGCCAACCAATGGGATAACGGTTCGGCTGTTGACTGCTGATCTCAGGCGCCGCGCATTGAGATTATCGTCCGCCAGCAATCCGAACGATTAACCGCCGAAATGAATTGTTCGAGGACGCCTTCAGGCTTGATGTTGACCTGATGCGCACGAACCTGCGATGCCCGCGGGTGCGGCCATCTCAACTGATGACGATAAGTCTCGGCGGAGGTGGATCAGGTGCGCGGCCGTGATCGAGAGCGGCTTCGAAAACGGATGGCGTTGCTGCCGGGAGGCTGACCAATGCCAGAACAATCACAAGTGGAGCGAGGGCACTTGCCGTACTGCAACCGGTACCGCAAGCAACTGCACACGCGTCGCAAGCCTTTCCGAAGCATCGGCCGCATTTCATCGACATGCGACTTGCTTGACGAGGAATTGCAGATTGAACAAGGGTGGCTTGGGTCACAATCGGGGCTTCTGGGCGCGCACTCGTCTGCCCGACCGTAGGCAGCATCAATGCCATGGCTAGCAACAGCAAGGACAACGAACGTACGATGGCTTCCATATCGATAGGATAGCAAAAACGCTCGGCTGAGCGCCACAGAATTGGCGTTGACGAGGTGGCAAGGCCGGACGCGAGTGCGATGCACAATTCCGTCAACGATACCGACCCAGTCGGCTTGCAACCTTGGCAAGATCAAACAACTCGAAGCATCGCGACCCTGTTGAAAACTTGTCGCTCATCCTATGGTGGACAACAGCGGAAAGGTTTCCAACAGCCAGAATGAAAACGTCGAAAGCTGGCCGGTTATAATCGCCACGCCCATGAGGATCATGATGCCGCCAGCAACAATCTGAAGAATCCGCCCGACACGGCCGATCGACTTGAGTTTCGCCAAAAGTCCGCCCGTAAACAGGGCCACCAATAAAAATGGCAGACCAAGCCCGAGCGAATACACAGCAAGAAGCTTCACCCCTTCGGCAACCGTGGCCGAGGCTGCACTTACCGTGAGGATCGCGCCAAGCACGGGACCAATGCAGGGAGTCCAGCCAAACGCGAATGCCATTCCTAGGAGATAGGCGGCGACCGGGCGGCCGCCCGGAAGCACAATATCAAACCTGAAATCACGCTGAAGCCAGAAAGGACGCAGCAGTCCGGTCGCAAAAAGGCCAAAGCCAATCACGACCAACCCGCCGATCAGATTCAGCTCATAGCGATAAGAGATGAGCGCTTGGCCGAGAGCCGTCGCACTCGCACCCAGGATTACGAAGATCGTCGCGAATCCCAGCACAAAGCAGGCACTCAGTGCAAGCGCGCGCACTCGCACGGCCAGCGCTCGTGACGTGCTCGAATCCGGCATCGACTGCCCGGCAATGTATGACACGTAACCCGGTACGAGCGGCAGAACGCAAGGCGACAAGAACGAAATGACGCCCGCGATAAAGACGGCCGATGTCGCAGCAACCGAACTTTCCATCACTTGTCAAAACCGCGGGGGTTCGTCCTCGTCATTGCCGATGCTCTCGCGCTGTACGAATCATCGTCTGTAGGGTCTTCAGATCGGTCGCACCGCGCAGAATCTGATCACCTACAACAAAGCCTGGCGTGCCGTTGATGCGGAGCGCCTGAGCCAATGCAAAGTTCTTGGCAATCAACGCCTCGATTGCAGGGTCTTTCATGTCGGCGTTGAGACGATCCATATCCAGTCCCACCGCGGCTGCGACCTCCTTGACCTTTCCTGAATCAACCGCGCCGTGCACTTCATAGAGCGCCCTATGGAACGCAACATACTTGCCTTGTTTGTTGGCCGCGAGTGCCGCTTTGGCAGCAACGATCGAGTTTGGCCCCAGAATCGGGAACTCCTTGTAAGCCACGCGCAGTTTTGGATCGGATTCCTCGGCCTTGGTCACGACTGACGCGACTTGGCGACAATAGGGGCAGTTATAGTCAAAGAATTCCACAAGAGTGATGTCCCCATCTACATTCCCGCTCACCGGGGTGGCCGCATCACGAAAAATCTCGTCTGCGCGGCTTTTGACAATCGCCTGAACTTCGGTCTCGTCTTTGGCGCGTTGATGCGCCTCAAGTTGATTGACGGACTGCATGATAACGTCAGGGTGAGCCATCAGATAGTCATGCACGCGACGTTCAAATTCGTCTTTCGGCGCGCCTGTCGAGAGATTCGCGGTCTGCTGTCGGCGGAATCCGGGATCGAAAGCAAGCCATACAGCGGCCGCACTCACCAGAACAAGCGGCAAAACCAACCAAGCGATACGGCGCCCCGTCCAAAATCTTTGTGTCATCCGACCCCTCGTCATTCTTTCCGATGCTGATCTGTTGAACCCTGCGCAACCGATCTCGATTGTGATCGGGCACTCGTCTCGCGGGTTGCCTTTTCCAGGTAGGCAATGATGTCTCTCCGCGACGCCGCATCTACAACGCGCGCTGGCATTCTCACGCCAGCAATGAATTTGCGAGGATCGGTCAGCCAGCGATCGAGATTGTCAGCGGACCAGCTAAGACCGGTATTGGCCAGCGCAGGCGAATACTTATAACCGGCAGCTGAGCCGGCCTTCCGTTCAAACACACCGCCAAGCATCGGTCCTATCTTGTTGGCGCCAAGTGCATGGCACGAAGCGCACCTTTCGCTGAAGAGCACCTGCCCGCGAACTGGGTCAGGTTCGGCACTGGCAACGAAGCGCGAAAGATCTTTGGCATTCTCCGGCTTGACAGAGCGAAAGAACGTATATGACAGCGTAATGGTATCGACATCACGCGTATCGGGATCGCTGGCTAACGCCGGGTCGACGAAGAAGACGACGGGCATATCGACCTTCTGATGTGCGTTGAGACGCTCCTCGTCAAAGCAGAAACATTGGATCTTATTGAAGTAGATACCCGTAGTCTGAGGCGTTACGTTAAACGTGGCATGCCCGACGATAGCCTGATCCGTGAGATTTTCGGCTGTGAAGGATACAAGCTGCTGCTCCCCGAGACGGACTTTCACTTCGCGCTGCACCGGCTCAAAACGCCAGGGCAGGCCTGGCGCAACATTGCTATCGAACCGCACGGTAATGACACGACCTGAGATAGTGTTCATGTCGGAGTCAACCCTTTGCGTCGTGCCCCCATAGCCGGTTGCTGCACAGAACAGTCGGTAAAGCATTGGCGAATATGCAACGACGCCAAGCATGATGCCGATGACGCCAATGGCCGGCACAACGACCCTCAAATTTCTGCGTCGCGTGAGATTCATCATCGATACTTTCGCTGCTCGATCGTCGCTCATTTCTTCATCGGCTTGTCAGCCCCGTGCGCCATCGATCCCATACTCCCGCCTTGCATGGCGCCAACCTTCGCAACGGAAGCTGCCACGTTGACTTTGCCGGCCTTTTCGAAATCCAGGGTCAGCGGGATAGTCTGGCCTTCCTTCAACGGTTGTTTCAGTCCGACCAGCATCGCATGCGTATCACCGGGCTTTAGGATGACTTTCGCGCCGGGTGGAATATCCATCGCAGGCAGCTCACGCATACTGGAAACACCGTTTGCCTCGCTAACGCTGTGAAACTGGACCTTGTCTGCCACTCGCGTTGTCGCACCTAGCAGGCGATCCGGGATCGCACTTTTGTTGACCACAGTCATGTACACCGCGCCGGCCTTCGCTCCCGCCGGTGTCGCGCGCGCCCACACGTGCTCGACAGCAATCGTATTGGCGTCCGCCGTTTGCGCTTCCACCTGACCGCTGACGGACAACGCAACCGCCAACGCACCAATCAGTTTGTATGTGAGCTTCATCTCATTTCTCCGTTACTGTCTTGAACGTGATATTTCCTTGCGCAGCCAGCTGGCGATCGCTTCGCCATCCTCGCTGCCCTGGATGACGCTCACGAATTTTCCCGTGGGACTCATCAGATAGAGGTAACCGCTGTGCGAGACGAGATAATCCCTGTCATCGGTCCCTGACTTCTGTTGCGCGACGTAGATACGGTATTCCTTGACGACGCGATCGATCTGCGCCTGAGTGCCCGTCAACCCGAGGATCCGTGAGTCAAACGATTTCAGGTACTCGCTCAAGACGTCCCGCGTATCGCGCGCGGGATCGATGGTAATGAACATGGGCTGGATCTTGACCGCATCCGAACCGAGCTTCTCGAGCGCCACGGTCATGTTGTTGAGCGTCGTCGGACAAACATCCGGGCAAAATGTGTAACCGAAGAAAATGAGGGCCCACTTGCCAAGATAGGTTTTCTCGCTGACGACTTCGCCATTCGTTGCAACGAGCGTGAACGGGCCGCCAATGAGAGGGGTACCGGACGTTGTTGGTTTTGGTAACGGTGGCGTCACCGGGCTGATGGTCCGCCACGCCCAAGCTATCGCAACAGACGTTGCGATAGCGAGAGCGACGATAATCAGAAATTTGCGTAGGCTTCTCATAAGAATCGATTGTCCTTGCGATAATCGAGAGCTAGGGCATCCGGCTCGGCGCGGGATGATCGCGGGTCTCTTCCGATTGAAACTGGCGTTGCTCGGGAGTCCACAGTGTCTTGAGATAACCAATCACCGCGCGAATCTGTGCCGGTGACATTTCCCCACCGAAGGCAGGCATGGTCAGCCGTTTAGACTTGTTGAACGGATCGCGCCAACCCTTGCTCACCATCTCGTACAGAGCGGCATCGGAGTGCCGCCAGGTGTGACCTTCTGCATTGTGCGGCGGCGCTGGAAGCTCGCCACGCGCATCGCGTTCCTGCCAATTTGGCGCCCCCTCAGCGTTGGCGCCATGACACGACGCGCAATGTTGTTCGTAGATCGCCCGCCCTGAATTGATCGAGTCGACATCGGGCACCGGCGTTTCACCATTCGCGCGTGCGATGACGGTCTGACCCGCCACGATAAGCATCACACCCATCGCGACCCTACGCATCGACCCGAGTCCAGGTGTTACCGTCATCCGTGCTCCGGAACAAAGCGCCGTTCCCGTCGATCACGTAGAGGATATTGGAAGGAGCAAACGTGACTGCAATCGCATTGGCGTTCGGCCAAACCATCTGACTCCAATTTTCTCCGCCATCCTTGCTGCGAAAAAGCCCTTTGTCGGTGACGGCATAAAAGTGATCGGGATGTCTCGGGTCGTAAGCAACGCTACGGGCCTCGGTCCCGAGCTTTCCGGCATCCTGCCAAAGGCAGAAGCAATCCATCGTCCGCCGAACGCCTTTGGCGGTCGCAGCGAACAGCCAGCCAGTTTGCATACTTCCGGTCATATCGGAGTGGATCAACTGACGGATGCCACCCTGAGAGCCACGGTCCATCAAACGCCAGTTCCTCCCGGCGTCTTGACTGCGGTACACGCCGTGATCCGATACGACAACGTAGACGGTCTCCGGTTCGGTGGTATGTGCTGCGACAGCGACAACATCTCGGCTGGGGAGTCCGTCGTTGCGCTCGATCCAGCTCTTACCGCCGTCCTCGGTTCGCAGTACACCCAATCCCTTTCCCACCACGTAGGTAACACCCTTGGCGGCTGGGGATGGTGCGATGCTGGCTATCTGGCCGTTCTCGGAAGCGGGAATCGGGATCGCTTTCCAGCTTCGTCCGCCGTCGGCGCTCTGATAAAGTGTTCGGCCGTCCGATTTCAATAGCGCATCAGTGCCGCGGTCATAGGCCAGAGCAACGGCAGCGGCATCTTGCTGATTTGCTCCGGCAGTTCGGATTGCCCCGGCCCCGAGAAGGAGCACAATCACCAGCGCCGCGGCACCCAAGTCGCGCGCAAAACCATTAAGCCGTCTCATTGCAATCCCTCATGGGGCTTCAGTCGCAGCACAGTAGAGGGCTGAGCGCCGATCGGGACCGCCGCCCAGCCTTTGTCGGCATCACTTCTTCTCTGGCTCAGCAGGCGCATTCTTCTTTTCCTGGCCTTTCGGCTGGTTGTTGCTCATCATGTTGTTGTGCTGCTCCATCATTTGGCTCATCTGTTTCATCATTTGGCTCATTTGCTTCATCATGCCGACCATTGCGTCCTGGCTGCCTTGCGACATTTCGCCTTGACCCATCATGCCGTGACCGCCTTGCATCATGCCGCCTTGACCCATCATGCCACCGTGACCGCCCCCCATCATCCCGCCTTGGCCCATCATCCCGCCTTGCATCATCCCGCCATGCTCGCCTTGCATCATGTCGCAGTGCTCGTTCTGCATCGCCCCTTCCTCGGCGTAGAGGGGCGACGCGGTTGAAACGCTCGCGGCAACAATGAACGCGAGCAAGAGCGGTGTTGTGATCTTACGCATGGGAGTCTGTCCTTTCGTTGAGTGCCTGAAGCTGTTTGACTTGCGATGATTGAGGTTGATCAACCACGCCGTGGCAGCAACTTGAGCCGCTCGCCGTTGGCTGGTCCATCTTGGCAACCCCAAGCACGCCGGTCGATGTCGCAGAGTTCGCCGCATCGCCTGATACTGTCGATTGCGCTTTGTTGGACCGGCACATCGCGCATACGCCAAACCCGCACATCACCAGGCAAGGCAGCGTACTGAGAATGACCGGCGCAAGGCCGGCTGCCACCAGCCACCCCCAGCCTCCGAATGATAGTCCGGCAATCACGGCGAGACTGCCGAGCGCCAGAAGAGCCCATCGGTTGCCAAGATAGTATCGTGCCGCGTTGAGTACATCCCGCCCGAGCGACGGCTCAGCCGTCGCGGTGGTTCGTGGTAACGTCATGCGATCTCCTCCTTCATGGTTGCCTGTTGCTATCGGTGCCACCGGCTGGAATGCCAACGCTGCGTTTGCCGCAGGGTGGCGTTGCGGCTAATTTTGATTCTTTCGAGAACGGCGCCGCGGCATCTCTCGCAATCACGCAACGAATGACTTCAGTGATCTCTGGCGCATCCCACTCGGCAGGTCCGATAAGCCTGCCGATCTCCCGACCCTCGCGATCGATCAGCAGTGTCGTCGGAAGGCCTACCGCTCCCAGGTCGCGCGTTGTCTTTGCCGAACTGTCAAGGTACATCGCAAGCTTTCTAATTCCGATCTCGGCAAAGAACTTGCGTACCGCATCCATGCGGCGGTCGATCGACAGCGCCACCACCTCGAAGTCAGTTCCTCCCAACTTGGTCTGCAGCCGGTCGAGCGTCGGCATCTCCTTGCGGCACGGTACGCACCAGGTCGCCCAGATATTGAGGAGCACCACCTTGCCGCGAAAATCGGTTAGACTTCGGGACTGGCCATTGGCGTCCTCGAACTGGATCGCCGCAAGCGGCTTGGGTCTTTCGTTGACCGTGAGATGCCTGCTCGGCTCCTGTGCCGCCGCAATTGTCCATGTCGCAACAACGAGGACCGTTGCCGCGAAGCAGAGAACCACACCACGTACGAGCGATCGTTTCACGGACATCATGGTTGCCGCAGCTTTCGGATCAGTGGAAGAATCGTGTCCTCGAGCACCTTTGGCGTCACCGCTCCGATGTGTTTGTAAGCAATACGGCCATCCTTGGTGATGACGAAGGGTTCGGGCACGCCGTAAACCCCCCAGTCGATCGCTACACGTCCGTTGCGGTCGGCACCGGTGCGGGCATAAGGATCGCCCATCGTGTTGAGCCATCGCGCAGCATCATCGGGCTGGTCCTTGTAGTTGAGCCCATGAATGGCAACGATACCCTTGGCCTTCAACTGCATGAATATGGGATGCTCTTCCCGGCAAGCGGTGCACCATGAGGCAAAGACATTCACTAGTGACACTTCGCCGTTGAGATCGGCACTAGCCAGACCAAGCGTGCGGCCCTTGACCGGCGGCAGCGTGAATTCTGGTACCGGTTTCCCGATCAGCGCCGACGGGATCGCGCTGGGGTTGCGAGTCATCCCCCAGGCAAGCACGACTGCGACTCCCAGAAAAATCGTGAGGGGGGCGATTAGGACAATCCGTCGGATTCCCGCATGCGCACCGCCACCAACAAGGCCGGGTGTGGCAAGAACCGGCTGGGTGCCTGTTTCCATTCCAAATGCTGTCGATGGCCAGCGCCAGTACCGTCGCAACAGGAGCACGATACCGGCCAAGATGGCCGATACGAGGAGTAAGCCCGTTGCGGCGATCGCCAGTAAAGCGGACTCCCAACCTAACTCGGATTCACCCATGGCCAGCATCGTTGATGCTCCGGTTCTACTCGGTCGCAAAGACCTTCCCGGGCGCGGCATCGCTCCCGATTTCATAGACCGGAAGCGGTCCTGTCTTGTGGCCGGTCATTCCCGGCGTCCCCGCGGGCATCCCCGGTATTGAAACGCCGACGATAGCTGGATGTTCGGCCAAAAGCTTCTTGATGACTTCAGCGGACACATGGCCTTCGACGGCATACTTGCCGATCACTGACACATGGCAGCCCTCGAATTGTTCCGGAACGTGCAACTGCTTCCGGATCACCGCGAGATCCTGCTTCGAATCGACCGTGACTTCGAAACCTGCACCGCGCAAATACTCAGCATAATCCAGGCAACAGCCGCAGTTCGGATTTCTGTACAGTGTGACCTTTGTTTTCTCTTGCGCGACGGCTGGCATTGCCACCAATCCCAACAAAAGCGATGCAAGCAGTATTTTGACTATTCTCATTTTCCGTCTCCGAATGGATATTTCTTCTTTGCGAGAGGTAGATCTAGCGTGGTGCTGCTCAACCGATGAAAGAACTGATTTCGCGCGGGGCGGCGAACACGACGAACGCCCGGTCGCTACTGGTGGGCATCAAAACCGGGGTGTGTTCGGCTGGTCCATGATCGCTGGCATCGGTCTTGAAATGCAGGTCGAATTCCGAGTACGAGACCACTTTCCCGGAAGCCGTAACAACGCGATAAGTATCGCCGAGCTTACTGATTGAGACGACCTGATGTTCCGGGCCGAGCGTTCTCAAATCCATGGTCGCCGCCGCTGGAGCGCGGGCGGTAGGCTTCAGGTTCTCTCGAGAAACACGTGACTTATCGCTTCCAATGTTTGCGGCAAGCGCTTCGTCACTGTAGCCACGACGGGTCAACGTCAAGGTCGCTGCAATGCTCGCAACCGTGGCAAGAAATGAGCGGCGGCGAAGCAGCCGACCTTTAGATGAATCAATGTCAGACATGATATTGCCCTTTTGCTAGTCGCGATTGCGACCTCGTTGAGGATGTCGAATGATCGTTCTCTGTCTTTGACATAGGCGATGCTCTTCACGTGTCGACCAGCGCTGTCAGCGTTTATCGATCCAATGCAATGCAGTCATGTCCTAGCATCGGCGATCTCGCTCCCTTGGCGTAGTGCGTTCAACATTTTTTCTCGACCAAACTTCCGATTTCATCCAGATTTGAAAATACGACCGACGCGCGATCCCCCTGCATCCCGCCATGCACAAGCACAGGCTTTCCCACTTTTGGGCCGTTCGCGCTGGAATCGATTTTTAGGCGCAGATTCATCTCCCAGAACGGACGCTGTTTTCCGTCCGCCGTCGCGACGAAAAATGTCTCGTGGCAAAACCGGAGGCCCGTCACCTGTTGTTCCGGAGGGGCGGCGGCTAGCGGTTCTGGCGCCTGACCGCGTGCGGTTTCAGCGTCGATCAGTCCCTGCGCGACAACGGTCTTTGCGCCGCCAGGTATCATAGCGATCTTGAGAAAGGCGATGAGATCGCTGCGCACGTTTCCGTCCTTGATCCCGCGAAAGGTCATGTAAGTGCCAGGCACGAATGCCTTCGGATCGGTAAGCCAGGCATTCAGCGACGTCTCATCCCACAGAAAGCCCTGCTCCTTGAGCGCGCTGGAATATCTCACAAAGTCCGTGACCGACGCGGCCTTCTTGCCCCACAGCCCGTCAAGGCTGGGTCCGGTCAGATGCAAATTGGGCTCGAGCGAGTGGCAAGCCGCACAGGCGCCATAGATCCTTGCACCGCGCTTTGGATCGCCATCGGCGTAAGCCATATGCGATGCGAAGAATACAAGTGCCGTACAGAAAACGAGATACGCTTTCATTTTCATCGAATAGCTCCCCTCAGGCTACACGGATGACGGTCGTCATGCCGCCGTCCTGATGGTCGAGAATGTGGCAGTGGAACATCCAGTCGCCTGGATTGTCGGCGACGAAAGCAATGTCGGCGGTCTCTCGCGGTGGAACCAGCACAGTGTCCAGCCATTCGCGGTCGCGCGTAGGTCGGCCATTACGTGCAATTACCCGGAACGAATGCCCGTGGAGGTGTATCGGATGAAACCAGGCGGTTTCATTGCGGATGCTGATGACGCAGGAACGTCCACGGGACAACGTGATCATCGGCGTCATATCGTGACTCGTTCCAGCAACGTTATTAATCGACCATCCCATGCCGTTGCCGCTCATGCCCATCATCATGCCGCGGCCACTCATCATCCCGCCCCCCAGGACTGCGGTGTGCTTTTCGGCGTTGTCGATATCTGGCTCCGGCATGGTGTTGGAGCGTATTCGTGAGGGCGCATGGAGTGGCTGCGCTCGCAGCAGCGGCTCCTTGCCGTATTCGAGTTCGACCAGCTTGTAGAAATCACGATAGAATGTATCGACCACGCTCGCGGTTGCGCCGGGCGTTCCGCTCATGTCGAGCAGAACGTCGGCGCGCATCGCCGGTCCCAATACAACGCGGTTATCTGATGGCTCGCGCGGCTCGACTGGTTGCCCATCGAGCGCAACAATCAACGGCCGAAGATCCCTGAACTCGAGTCCGAAAATCCGCGCTGGTGCGGCATTGATCAATCGCAAACGCAGCCGTTCTCCGGCGAGAACGGAGATTTTCTCGGGCACATGGCCGTTGATGGTAACAACATTGCCAATGCGCCCGGCCATCGTCACTTCCATGCGATCACCGAAGTCGTTGACAATCGACGCATCACGCGCCAAGCGCCAATCGCGAAGAACCCAGACAAGGTCGCGATTCACGACAAGCGGTTCGCTCTCCTCGACGATCAACGCTCCAGCCAAACCTCGGCCAACCTGCTCGGCACTGTGGTGATGCGGGTGGTACCAATAGGTGCCAGCATCCGGAACATCGAATTCGTAGGTAAATGTCTCCCCGGGGGCGATCGGCTTCTGGGTCAGAAACGGCACGCCATCCATTGCATTCGGCACCCGCACGCCATGCCAATGCACTGTCGTTGCCTGAGATAATTGGTTCTCAACCAGGATTCGCAAGCGCTCGCCTTGGCGAACTCGAATCTCCGAACCAGGGATGTTGGCGTTGTAGGACCAGACAGCCGTATCAGGGTGAGGCGGACCAACCAGCGATACGCGGCTTGGCGCAGCTACGAGCGTAAATTCTCGAACAGGCGCAGCAGTACCACCACGACTGCCGCGCGGAAATAGAGCCGCTGCCGCCAAACTTGCGCCGCCGACGAAAAGCGACCGCCGGTCAATGCCAGGCCATCGAATCGAGTGCATGAAGATCCGTCCTTGATGCCGCTTTGAATCGTGCCGCAGCCTTTCAGCCAGACGCAGGCCACGATTAGACACACACGACACGCCACAACGCGTCGATGCTCATTGCGAATTGCACCCGCAATGGGTGCAAATTAGCTCAAGACAACAGATCGAGGGGGATAAGGATCGGGGGACACATCGTGCCCGACCAAAAGACGCGGCGTCAAATATTGACGGCTTTCGCCAGCGACACCGTCAATCGTCGCTACTTCGGGGAATACCGCAGCCACGCCAATGCAATACACGGAGCAGAGGTTGACTGGAACGCCACTTTTGCTTCCGGCGCAACCATTGCAACTGCCTTGCCCGGACATGTCGCTCAGGGCAATTGATGCCATCTTCCCATTCATCGACGAGGCGCGCACGCCAACTCCCACCGTCCCCAACACCAAGGAGAGGATAAGAACCACGGCAGAAAATTGGCGAAACACACCAGTCATGATCTTCTAGAGATACCGGTTTCCACAATGGATTACCAGAGGTGCGCCACCTCAGATGACCGTTGGTTCTAAACTTTTTGTGAAATGAGCGCGCCGCTCATGCCCACGGTGACAAACACCGTGAGTGCTACAAGCCGTCGGATCGACCAGCGTTTCATGACATTGAATGCTCGCACTAAAGTATGCCGAAAACAATTTCTGGCAGCATGGAACACCGAAACGGCAGAGTTGGCACAATGAGGCGATAAGATTTCTCATCTGAAGAACAAGTATTTTACGAGGGCCGCGCCGATCAGCACCAACACGACGAGTGCGACAACGCCGAAAAGACCCATACCCCACATCATCCCGCCGCCCATCATATCCTGCATCATCATTTCCTCCGCTCACTCGGCAGCCTCCCGAAGAAGTACGGATTCCATCCCGTCCTCCGAGATTGAGGCATACTTCGTCGGTAGCCGCCATACCTTGATGAGACCGTAGATCGCCGGAATTACCACCAAGGTGAGCATAGTCGACGACATCATTCCGCCAATCATCGGCACCGCGATACGCTGCACCACCTCCGAGCCGGTGCCGGTGCTCCAGAGGATCAGCACCAGGCCCGCCATGATGGGAACAACCGTCATCATCTTCGGCCGCACGCGCTCCACAGCTCCGCGCATGATGGCCTAGTGCAGGTCCATCCGGGTAAACGGCCTGCCCTGCCGGACACGTTCTTCCCTTACCTCCACGATGAGCGTTTCCGTGAGCTTGCGGAAATTGAGGAAGAGCAAGAGGAAGATGATGATCAGCGTCACCGGTACGACGATCTCGAGGCGCGCGATGGCACGCTCGAGATATTCCTACTGGCCGCCGCTCCAGACCACGTAATGACCCGGTGGGAACTCGTGGATGTAATCACAGCTGATCTTCGACGTCCCTCTTGCGTACATCGGCTCTTGAAATTGACCTGTGCGCTCCGCTTTGATTGCCGCCCATGTTCTTCATGCACATAAACATCATGAGCGCGCATGGCAGTACAAACAAAAGGGGTAACAAGGCGCCAGCAGGCAGCTTGCCATCGAGCTCGCCGCTGACAGCCAGAATGGCGCCGACGATGACGAGCACGCAGACCACCATCCAGCCCCATCCACCGAGCCATTTATCCCACTTTACAGTCGCAGAAGAGACAGGCCGTGTACCTGTCGATTTTTCATTCGGTCCCATCATCTTCTCTCCTAATGCTGTGACGCCAAGATACGAAAAAGAACTGTGACCTTCCCGTCATTGAAAGGTAGGAACTGTCATATTCGCAACAAACCAGCGTCCCGCCACGCGGTCGACGCGCCACGAAGTGAGATCTTGATGATAACTTCGCAAAGCGCTCCGGACAGGTTACACGTTCACGGATAGGTGACACTGAAAAGAATTGGCCGGGTTTGTAGTGCCCAATGGACCAGCCAGTGGAACAGCACCTAATGCGCATCGTGCAGACGCTGTCGTGCAAGCCACTCAAGACTTAACCGCGGTTATGATCACCATAGCGAGAAGCGGCGCCTAGCCTCTCACGTCAGCGTGAACCTGTAACCGACATAGCGATATCTCCGAACTTATTGTGAGGAACGCTAACAGCCGGCGTCACGAGACCGCTTGTGAGCGGTGACCTTAAATGTAGGCGAACAAGTTAGCGCTGGACTCGGGGGCCATGGTCGTCGCACGAAAACGATTCTCATCGCGTACATCGACTGAGACGCAAACAATCCACCCACAACGTACCCAATCCCCGGTACGGGGTTTTCCAATCGTGTTCCGCTTCTTCGAAAATCCCTGCGATCGCAAACAGACCCGCGTCAAGCAAGCGTTTAGAAAATAAAAGACGATACGCATGCGCATTAATGCCACCCCTCCAATGAGCGGACGCGACCTTCGCCTTGATCTCTTCCGCGGCATTGCTAACTGGGCGATCTTCCTTGACCATATACCAAACAACGTTGTCGCGTGGATCACGACCAGAAACTATGGCTTCAGCGATGCAGCGGAACTCTTCATATTTATGTCAGGCTATATGACATCTCTGGTCTGCGCGAACATCATGATTCAGCGCGGTTTTGTTGCGGGAACGTCTTGGTTGATGAGGCGCGTCTGGCGGCTCTACGTTGCACACATTTTCTTGTTTGTGTTGTATGTAGCCGTGATCGGCCATGTCGCACAAAGCTACGCTAATCCCGAGCTCATAAATGAATTCAATATAGCCGGGTTGCTGCACAACCCGTTCGATGTCCTTACCCAGGGCTTGCTCCTCCGTTTCAAACCCCTCAACATGGATGTGCTCCCCCTTTACATCGTGCTTTTGGCAGGTATGCCGCCAATTCTATGGCTTATGTTGCGATTGCCCAACGCTACGATGCTAGGATCATTGTGCATATACTTCGTTGCACGAGATCTCGGCTGGAATTTATCCTCCTACCCCCGGGGGGCGTGGTATTTTAATCCTTTTGCATGGCAACTACTGTTTGTCCTTGATGCGTGGTATACCGTAGCTGCAATCCGATTGCGTCCCCTCACCAATTCGCGAGCCCTTCGTTACGTTGGAGCCGCCTATCTGCTGTTTTCGCTTGTGATGACGATGACAGTTCATATCCCATATCTGGCAAACGAACTCCCAAAATGGCTTTTTGACGCATTCAATCCTAACGACAAGACCAATCTCGCCCCTTACCGCGTGGTCCACTTCGTATTCTTTGCACTCTTTGTCACAAGATTTCTGCCGAGGAACTGGCGCGGTTTGAAATCTCGCATTCTTCAGCCTCTAATCAAATGCGGTGAGCAATCATTAAACGTCTTTTGTTCGGGAGTTCTTCTATCATTTTTGGCCCATTTCATATTGGAGACCGGCTCACGCACAGTGTGGACAGAAATCCTCGTCAGCGTAGCTGGGCTTTCGCTGATGACTGCAGTTGCGTACTTTGTGTCTTGGTCCAAAACATTGGATATACCACGACCGCTTTTCCTAGCGGGACGCACTGGAAAAGATGCGAGTAATGCTGCCAACAGCGACGATACTGAAACATCGACCAACCGTCCGACTTGGTTGGGCCGAATCGGCTTCTCTCACGAACGGTAGAAAACGGCGACATCAGGAAGCGCGGACGATCGTTCTGGGCTAGCTATTTCGTTGAGTTTTCTACTGCGGCGGCGTCGATCAAGGTAATCGAATGCTCATCGACGAGCCCGCGGCGGTCATTGACCAGTCCCTTTCG
>ERZ778027.2474-NODE-2474-length-22734-cov-11.487588_pt1 | contig 22734 bp, 24 predicted proteins | sample MGYA00375757_ERZ778027 | MGnify/ENA primary metagenome ERZ778027 (study PRJEB29350, sample SAMN05389817) | bioreactor metagenome | isolation source: Ammonium sulfate bioreactor | place: South Africa: University of Cape Town | collected 2014-02-18 ...
CAATATCATAGAAACATGTTTGTTGAGCAATTGTCCATTGACTTCGATTCGTCGATTGAGAATCAATCTGACAAGCAGAAAGCGTAGCACTGAGTTGCGAAGCTGGTGGATCGGGTGAAGTAAATGAAGGAACGTAGACACGACTTTGATTGGAATAATATGCTGCTGAATCACCTGTTTCATAGTAGAATAACGAATTCAATGGATTGATCGACCAACTTTGACCGAATTGACGATGAATTTGTTCGAGTGTAAGTGAATCAACTGGACCGAGAATTGTTCCATTGGAAGTTTGAAGATCATTGTTCGGATTTTGATCATAGAAACCAAGTAAACCATGTGTACAATTTTGATATGAACCCGAAAGAGAAATGCCAAGATTGAGAATTAAAGAGCCAGATGTGATTCGAATTGGCGTGATTTGAATACTAACACCAATAAACCAGGATAAAGTTAAAACTGAACTTGTTCGATTATATTCTAAGATTAATTCGGGATAAGAGATAACTAAAGAATTATTTGTTGATAATTGATCGGTATTTGTTGCATCGAGATCAATCGTTTCATTTCCTCGTCGAACAATTAACATTTCTCTTCGTGAAACTGTCACACTCACGTTTTGTGCTTGAGAATTCGATGATTTAGCAGCAAAACCTCGTATAACCGTTGCTGTATTACTCGTTGAAGCAATTGGTGTTGTTCGAATTTGAGAATCAAACACTAAAGTTGGATTCTGAATGGCTAAATAAGTATATTCACCAAAACCATTGAACGTATATGTTGTTCCATCGAGCGTTGTAAAATGTGGATCACCCCAAGTTCCACCATTTCCATTAGGCGAATTACTTCCTCGACGAGGTGGTCGTAGATTAAAATATCTCGAACAAGTTTCTTCGGATGATGAGAGAAGACAACAAGCGAGATACGGTAGAATATCATCGAAATAATGTTGAACTGGATGAATCGTTGGATGATAACGATCATCTGTACCAGCACCAAGACCACGAGTAATTAATTGACCTGATTGATCATAACAACATTCACTAGCTGCATCCCATTGATTAGTTGAACGTGATCGATAACAAGCAATGGCTGATAATTCGTCATGTTCTTGCCGTCCTTGATGAAGTTCACAGTTGACTGATGAATTTAAATGATTTTCATTGCATAATGGATCAATTTCATAGCAACAGCGAGCAACACGAGCTTGAGCTAATGTCAATGGACATGGGAAAAGATTGGTATTCCATTGTTCAGGCGAAGGCTGATTCGATGCCCAAGAATGACAATATCCATCTGTATTCATTGAAGAATCATGTAAAACAAACAATGCTGAATTAAGACCAATATAAGTTCGATTATTCGATGTGTCTTGACCAATTATACGAAAGAATACTGTTGCAAGATCATTTATACCTTCGACTGATGGAATAGTTGCTGTTGTATATTGTAAACCTAACACAGGAATAAGATTACTATCGAGTGTAACACAAATATCTTGTGTTATTCCGCCATTTGTTTGGTTCAATTGAACTGAACACATTTGAAGTTGAAGTCTCATTGTATGATTTGGCCAATTGTTGAGTGTTGTTTCAGATAAATACCATTCGAATGTTATCTGTTGACCAACTGTAACGATTGTATTTGTTTGATTATAAATTGTCAATTCAACATTATCAGTCGACGAAAATCCATATTCAACAGATGTATAACTGAAAATTTGTGGAATTAAATCGAATGTATTTCCACCATCAACACTCAAATAAATACTTGTATAACTTGGTAGGGAAACAAATGGTGTTAAACAAAGAACTTGATATTCATTGAGAAGAATACCATTGACAATAGTTGATTCTCCGAAACGACATTTAATATCGGATTCACTGACATTATTAAAACAAGGACCTTGAATTGTGAGTGGTGTTAGACCGAGTTGAGAAGCACGACGTGGACGATAAGCTAAATTCGATGTATTTCCACATCCACCGAGTGTAATCGTATCTGTATCAACTCGAAAGACAAACAAACCAGCAACATTAACATTACTGAGATTAACTAATTCATTGATACGACTCGTTCTTGAATAAGGTAACATTTCGAAAACAAATCCATCACCAGCATTAAAACCAGCTTGACCTGATATTCCACTTGTCGAAATTGCAAAAGTCCATTCAATTTGATGATAGAGAAGAAAAGTATAACTACGAATTTCATCTGTTGCAAGAACAATCTGAAATGTATTTGTTTCATTTGTAAGAGTTGGATAAGCACCAACTCGATACCAAGTACCAGTTATCACCATTGTTGGATTGAATGCACGTTCACCAGGAAAATATTCTCGAACATATTGCGATGCTTTACTAAATACGCCCGTACTTGTTTCATCATTATAAATTTGATAAAAAACTTGATTTCCATTTTGAATATATCCTCGTGTATCAATATCCGACCAAAAACCAGCTATCAGTCGATTATCATTACCTATTGGAAATGCTACTGGGACAAAGGTCGGTATTGGTCCAAGAAACGAGAAAAGACCATTGTTTGCCAAATAGATTTGTCGATGATTGTTATTGAAATATGGAAATAGACGTGGCAATGTTAATGCAGATGTACTTCCATCGTCATTTGCTGCAAGTTGTTGATCGTTCACAGCAGTTCCATATGGAAAAAATTCAGTCAAAGGTACACTTTGAACGGTTATTACCAAACATAAAACAATAAGAATTCGATTCATCGTTTACAACAAAATGTAAATTATTAAACTGAAATTCTCCATCGCAGTATTTATATACTGTTTCAGTTCCGCTTTCGATGATTCATTTTATGGAATTATAATTGAAAAATAGTCGCCGAAATTGTTGCCAGTGGCGTGATTTTCGCCGAGGCACGATTCCGTTTTTTGTTTACTTCATGGGTTTTTTACCAACTTATGAATCAATTATATTAACATTCAACAAATTCATAGAAATAACGTCACAAAACATGACAATGCACGTCAATCATCCAGTAGTTGTTTACGCACTCATACTTTAAAATATTTTTTTTTCGATTTAATCGCCATAGAAATTTGAAAGACGTAAATTTTTCTTTTTCTGCGAGTTCTGTTAAAGTAAAATGATCAAAATCACCGTTTTTTTTAAGATATCAAATGAGCTGAAAAGAAAACTGAAAATTATACGTCCGTTTGTTAAGTTCTATTGGTGACTATTGACAAAATGATCTACGATGAATAAAAGAAAATGTAAAACGAGCTCTAGTACACTTGAATATTTGTATGGGTATATGAGTAGTAACGTCCTTAAACATGTACATGTTTATAATGTATATGCGGAAAGGAAGAGAACGACGACGAAGAAAAAAAAGTTTTAGTATAATGAATATATGCGTATACGTTGAGTACAGGTTACATATTCTTTTATAAGGTGATGTAAATTCTAAAAGGACTTTTTTTTTGCATCTATAGGAAAGGCTCTATATGTCCTTCACCTTTCAGTGAATAGTCTTTCCTGTATAGGTTGATCACTATTTTCTTTTTTCGTTCTTTATAATTGCGTCGAACGGAAAGGAAAAAAAGAAGAGAGAAGTCCATTTGATTAAACATCGTGTTACGATTGAGTTTGATTAGAAAAAAAAAAGGTAATGGAACAAAAAGTGCCCTTAACGACAATCAAATTACGTTCGTCTGACGAACCTCATCGTATATCTCGTATAAATCCTCCCAATCCATGGATTCGATATGTTGTCGGATGTGTAGCTGTTGCATCATTAATCGGCGTTGTCATTCTTGCTTTAATGTTAGCAATTCCAATCAGTATGATCGCTATTGGTGCACGTTATCGACATTTCTATGATTGTCCAATTGAAACACGTATCAGTCACTTTTTAATTGTTGGTGGATCGACTTCATTAGTTTGGATTGTATTAACAATTGTCGTTTCACTTTTAACAATGTTTGTTGCTTACACACGTTCATTAGCCGGAATCATAGGTGTTCTCGTTTTAACTGTGATTATATTTTGTTTGCAAATCTTTTCATTTATTTGGTTAATTGTTGGAAGTGTTTGGACATTTCGTATTCGAAATTATGTTCTTTATTATTATTATGATCCATTTCAATTTCCATGGTATTGCAACAAAACATTGTACCAATTTACTTATGGTTACTTAATTCTTTGCTATATTCTCCTGGCTTTACAAATTTGTTCGCGATGTTGTGCAAATATTTATCAAATGAGACAAAACAAATAATATTCATATCATTGTATTTTGTAAATTTTCAACAAACATTTTCTGTTGTATAGCAGTCTTTTTGTCTTCTTCGTTTCACACTCACATTACGTATCGATTATCGTTTAAATTAGCAGTTTTAAATAAAACTATGTTGTGGATGAATTGATCGTTTCGGTCGAACTTTTGTCACAGATACATTAGTAAAACGTTGTGATTTCAAAATTGTTGAATCAGTTAAAATACTTTGTCTTGTTCGAAATGAAGTTGATTTTAATATCGGAGAAATTGATCGTCTATGGAAGAATTCATTTGTCGATGAATCAAAAAGATGTTTTGGAAATTTTGATTTGCACGTCGTAAAGCTCTGAGTGAAATCTGCATAATCTTTATTACAAGTGAATATTTTCGATTGAAACTGATTTTTTCTTCTTCTTCTTCTTCGTTGATTAACCCTAAATTATCAAAAAAGTAGATTTTATCTATAATTTAAAATCAATATTTACAAGTAATAATATAACCAAAAACAACAGCAACAACAACAAATACCCAACAATAATGCTAAGAATGATAATCCAACAATCAATGGAATATTCACTTTATCAGAACTGGTCGTTGTCGTTGTTATTGCTGTTGAAGTTGTTTGTGATGTTGTTGTTTTCGTAGTACTAGTTATTGTTGTCATACTGGTTGTTGTTGCACTACTTGTTGTTGTCGTACTAGTTGTTGTTATACAAAAGTTACTAACATTTTTAACAATAAATGTTACACAATATTCATCCGATTGAAGTTTTTCCCTAGAAATATTATTTTCAAAATATGAAACTATAATTTTGAATAAAGAAAAACGAACATGTTATAAGCAATTGCACAGAATTGATGAGAACCAATTTGATTTGTTTGTGGTGTCCATTGTAAATAAACATATGATAATGATGAATTTGTTATTGAATAAAATACTTGACTGACATTCATTCCACGTATATTCGTTGTTTGAGATATATCAGTAATTGGTAATTTATTTGGATTACAATAATTCATTACATAAAGTGTGTAGTTAATTGACACGCCAACTTGAATTTCGAAACAATCGGTTAAAGGAAGTAGAACTGGTTGGTTAGAACATGATAAATTTCCAAGAACATAAATTAAAAATTGAACTGGAATTGAACTCATTGGAAATTTGCTCGTTATATTAAAATAATCTTCAATCTAAATATAGTATTTTAGTTTTTTTTGTAATTGATTATATGATTTACTTGGAAAGTAAAACCATACCAAGAATTTTCTATTGTCGATACAAATGTTAACACACAATCAGTTAGACTTGTTCCATTAGGTAAATTATTTTCATTACATAAACTATCACATTCATCGGCTCCAGCGAAACCGGGATTTCGTGCCCATCGACATCGAACTTCATCACCTAGATTAACATCATAAACAGGAATTCTGATCTGTGTTGTTCGATTGGGAAGAACATATTGTGGCGATTGAATCGTTGATGCAGGTGGTGTATTAATTATTCCATCGAGTCGTCGTCGAAGATTAATATACGTCACAATTGACCAATTGCCTTGGACACTATTTTCTACGTCTCTCCATGTTCCATCTTGATGAGCTATACTGAAAAATGATTCACTAGCAATCGTTACATTTTTCGATGTTTGACTTTTCATTGTATCGACTGGAGGATTTGTAGATACGCAATCTGTTAAACTATTGATTGGACTTGTTGAATATCCACCATCGGTTAAACAATTTGCAACACAAGTTAATATTCGTGATTGATTTTCTCGTCCAACTGTTGTTATTGGCACATTTATGTCACAATTGATTTTCGACAAAGCCCAAAAATATGTTTGAGTAATTGTAACAACTACTGATGATGTATTGGCAAAAGGATCAACCGCTGTCCAAGTGATTGTTCCACCATTGAAATGAACACTTCTAATCATCATTGAAGAAAGTAGAAGCAGAAAAAATAGAACGAAAACTCTGGAAGTCATCATCGAACTGAATATGCAAATAATAACAAATGAAAGCATAATAACCGAATTTCATTTCAGACCAAATCATCAATCAAACGGGTTTTTAATTAAAAAAAAGGAAAAAAAATACAGAAATACAGCTTCGTGATTCTATTTATTTTCTATTTTTTGTTGTCTTAGGAATCGTTGCCCTTGAAAATTTGATTATGAATTCAATGAGATGTTAGAGGGACAATTGTTCGTATTTTTTTTGTTTTCTTTGATTTGTTTATATTTCTCATCGGTATATGAATAATTCCCGATTGTTTACGTTCTTGTTTTCGAATGATTGAATTTGTTCGTGCTGTTGTCGCAATTCGTTGAACATGAACTGACGAAGAACCGCCGAGTTCACTATTTTCTGTACTAGGCGGCATCTGTGCAGACGATTTCGGTGTAGTAATCAACGAACTTTTCATTCTTTTATCACGAATATGTTGTTCGAGAACACGAACGCTGATCACGCGGTTAGATGGTGTTCTACGAACGGAATCTTTTCCTGATAAATGAGGACGATCATTTGGATTCTCAAAAACCGATACCAGTTCTTTCCTAAGATCAGTTCTTTCATAATTTCGACGACGTCTTCGACCAGCAGTTCTAAATGACATATTTCTATAAAATCTATTCAATTTCAAAATGCCAATGAATACTTACAAAAAATAGTAATAATACCACCATAAACAACAACAACAGCATAGTCCCAACGCGAGACCTGCTAATGACAATCCAACGATTAATGGAATATTTATTTTATTCGGAGCTGTTTTTGTTGGTACACTTTCAAAATAAAGATTCGATTAATTATGAAAAATATTTTTCATCAACAAACTTACGTTGTTGGTTTCAAACAAAGATCATTACCAACTTTAACTTGAAAATTGACACAATATTCATCCGATTGAACTTTTTCACTACAATTTTTTATTCAGACATTTTCTTTTCTTTCTTGAAATTAAAAGAAAGACAAACCTATTAAAAGCAATTGCACAGAATTGCTGAAGTCCAACTTGACTCATTTGTGGTGTCCATTGTAAATCGACATATGATAATGATGAATTCGTTGTTGAATTGAATAGTTCACTAACATTCATACCAGGTATATTCTTTGATGGAGATATATCCGTTATTTGTATTTTAGTTTCATTACAATAATTTATAGCAAAGAGAGTATAATTGACTGGTACACCAACTTGAACTTCGAAACAATCCGTGAAAGGAAGTAGAACTGGTTCTTCAAAACATGACACATTCGCAAGAACATAAATTAAAAATTGAACTGGAACTGAACTCATTGGAGATTGACTCGTTGCATTAAAATAATCTTCAATCTAAATATAATATTTTAGTTTTTTTTGTAATTGATTATATGATTTACTTGTAAAGTAAAACCATACCAAGAATCTTGTGCTGTCGATACAAATGTTAATACACAATCAGTGAGATTTGTTCCAACAGGTAAATTATTTGCATTACATATAGTATCACATTCATCAACGCCATTCAAACCGGTTTTGAGTGCCCATCGACATCGAACAACATCTCCTTTATTGGCATCATAAATAGGGATTTTGATGTGTGTTGTTCGATTAGGAAGAACATATCGTGGAGATTGAATCATTGATACAGGCGATGTATTGATGAATCCATCGGGTCGTTTTCGAAGATCAATATACGAAACAATTGACCAATCACCAGCGGCACTATTGTTGACTTTTCTCCATCCACTATCTTGATATGCAATCGTGAAATAGGCGTCACTTGTAATGGTGATATTTTTCGATGCTTGACTTTGCATAACATTGGCAAATGAATTTGAAGAAACGCAATCAGTTATAGTATCAATCATATTTGCTGAATATCCACCATCTGTTGAACAGTTTGCAACACAAATTAAGTTTCGTCCTTGACCTGCCCTTCCAGGTGTAGATATTGGCACATTTACGTTGCAATCGACTTCAGTCAGAACCCAAAAATATGTTTGTGTGATAGTGATAACAACGGGTGACGAATTAGTATAAGGATCAACAGGTGTCCAAGTAATTGTTCCTCCATTGAAATGCTTACTTTCAGTCATTGTTGGAGAAAGTAAAAGTAGACAAAGAAAAGCAAACATTTTGGCAAACGTCATGCAAGAGATTGATGAAGAAAATATGAAATATATTCGGATTTAATACACTATAAGGAGTGATGTTGAAATCAATATGCACCCAATAAAGTAATCTTGAAAATCATATAAAAACAAAGAAGAAAAAACAATTCGATGACGAATACCTAAAAATTATGAAATCAAATTTCAAATGAATTGAAAATCTATTGGATCGTTTTGTTTATTTTTTATTATTTGAATATTTGCTGTAGGTATGTAGTTGTAAGAGTTCAAGGCGTTAACTCGACTAATTAGAAGTTTGAAAGAAAATGTATGATAATTATTTGATTTGATTTGTTTGAAGTATTCGAGATTAAATAGAAATTAGAAATGATTCTTATTACGACGAATAATGAAAAGGTTAACTATAAAGTCAAGAGAAAAAAAAAGATTTCTGCTTCTTTTTGTCGTTTTTTTTCTGAATAAAATAAATGGTGAATCGATGGATATCGAAGCTAATAAAGTAAAGTTTTCGTGAACTCGTATTATCTTTTTAAAAAACTAATTTTGACAGGATGATTATTGTCATAGAGGTTATGTTTACTCCAAAGCTACATGCTCAATAATCATATTAATCTTATTAAGTACAATTCTTTGGATATTTGGTTGTGAAATCCTATGGTATGGATCAACTTGGATGGAAATCATTTATAAAACAGTTCGTTTTAAATAACCGAAAGTCAAAAAAAAACGTCTGAGAGTTGTTGTCATTTTTAAATAGAAAAATGCTTATTATTTGTGTAAAACAATTGGTTTAATATGTTTGCTGAGTATTGGTGTTGTAATTAATATTGTAGCAACATCGATTGTTTTATTTGGAATTCCATTGATAATTGTACATATCGATCATTTATTTAATCGAAAACAAAATCCAAGTAGAGAATAAAGATTTGCATCGATCTGTGTTTTTTTTTTGTCAATATTGATTAGATTCGAATGAAGCCACACGATGGACACTCTCGATATTAGTGTTAGTTTTTGTTGGTCTTGTAATCGGAACAGCTGGTTGTGAAGTGATTCAATACAGTGGATTGAATTTCAAAGCATTATTTCATGAAGTTTGCAAATATTTCTTATTTTGTTGATATTGAATCGAATTGTTGTTGTTGTTTGAAAGGACAATCAAATGAATCAATTGTTATTCTATTTTCGTCAATGTTTATTTTTAGCAACAATGTTTTGTGGTTTATTACTGTTTAGTATTGGCTTTTTACTCGCTCCATTTACATTGGCATTTGCCGGTGTTGTTTCATTTGACAAACGAAAAAATAGTTATCGATCGAGAATACGTCGACGTCGTCAAGCCAATCGAACACTGAATCCTATCATTGAAGTGTAAATGATCGTAGTTGTAACTATACCTGTACATATACACGTTTATTTCGTTTAACAAAAAATAAAAAAATGTCAATTTTGAAAGTATTCGCAATGAGTAATGAGCAGCAGGAGAAGAGAGGAAGAGGAAGAGAAAAAAGAAATCTTTTATTGGTATTTGATTAAATGCGATTCGAGTTATTCTGTTCTGTAAGTTAAACGAGAGTTATGAATGAGAAATGTAACCTTGAATCCATCTCGTTGATTTGGCTTGATAAGAACGCCAATCTTACTGAAGAAAATCGGCAAACACAAGATAAATTACGTTCGATTATTTCTCATTTGAAAATCTTCGATAATTGTCAATTATGTTGCAATTTTCTTCAACAGAACATTGATCAAGAACAAGATCGTTTTATTTTAATTCTTAGTGGACAATTAGGACAGGAAATTATCGAACAAGTTCATGAAATTGCACAGATTATTTCCATTTTTGTTTTCTGTTTAAACAAAGACAAAAACGAACTTTGGGCAAAGAATTATAAAAAGGTTTTTCTATTTTTGAATATTTTTGTTTGTTTATTTTTCGTTTTGATTTAGATTCGAAGTGTGATCGTGGAAATCAAAGAACTATTAAAAGAAATTGAAAATATTTGTTTAACACTTGAATATCAATTAGATGAATATCTTCCAATCAATTCCAATCAAACAAATCTCATTCCGAATTTACTCGAAATCGAATATTCACTTGCAGATCGACGTGATTTCCTCAATTTTTGCTATAAAACCTATCATCCCGACACTCGAATTCGACAATTCGATCATTTCTATTCGTCAACCGACGCGTTGAAAGAATTCTTTCGCCAAACATTTCTCTATCGTTTATTGAGAAAATCTTTGCAAAACTTCGAACTTGATTTCGTTTATCTGTTTCGTTTTTATTTACAAGATATCGAACAACAACTCAAATTTGCTCCAACAGTTTCAACAACAACAACAACAGTTTATTCGGCACATTTTGTGACAGAAAAACAAATTGAACTTCTCGAAAATGCAATTGAACAAAGTGAAATCATTCGATTTGATTTCTATTTAATCGGTCGAAAAGATCGAGATGAACTTGTCAAAGTTTTAGACTTGTCTCCGAATCGAAAATCATCTCCAGCGATTCTCTTTCAAATCGAACAAAATCAACTGGCTAAACAATATGAAAATTGGATTTTATTTCCAATTGAAACTCAATTTCGTGTCAATTCAATCGAATATCAAAATCAAATGTATCTCATTCAAATTTCGACGGTCAATCAACTGAAATTATGTTTAAATCGAAAGAAAAAACCGATGGATTTCGTTCATCGATTGAAACAACTCGGTCGGTACGATGATGCCGAATTAATTCTTCATCGTTTACTAAACCAATATCCTCGAAAATCTTCACAACTTTCGAATGAACTCGGTCGACTCTATCAACAAAAATGTTCCTACGAAAAAAGTCTCGAATTCTACGAAAAATCTCTCGTCAATGTTCCGAATAAAGAACGTGCCTATCGTTTGAACGACATGGGTTGTATTTACGATTATCTCGAACAATACGAAATCGCTTTAGAATTCTATTCGGTTGCTTTGAGTTTAATTGGAAACGATCTCGATCGAGCGATGTGCTGGAATAATCGAGCGATTTCTTTAGCCAATCAATCGAAATTCGACGAAGCTTTACAAGTACTCGAACGATCGCTTCAAAGTCAATTGACTTATTTGCCTGAAAGTGATTTAGACGTTGCCATTTCTTATGCAAATATTGGCGCAATTCATTTGTTAACCGAACAATTTCAATTGGCTTTAGAATTCTATCGAAAAGCGGAGAAAATCTTTCGACATTACTCGTCGCCGCTTTGTCAAGCGATTACATTTCAAAATTTAGCTCAAATCTTTGCTCATGAGAAGCAATTCGATGAAGCAGTTCGATATTTTCAACGATCAATGGACATTTTCAAACGAATTCGACCGGAAAATCATCCGACACTCGTGTTTTTACAGCAAAAAATCGATCTTTTCAAACAATTTCGAATCTAATCAAACGAAAATTTGTTTTGTTTTAAATAATAAAAAAAAAAGAGTTTCTATTATTCTAATTGATTTTTATTTGAAAAATGTCAATGAAGTTCGTTCTCGTGTAACGATCATCTTGATTCGATTGTCCTCGCTATTGCTCATCCAAGTCATATTGAGAATCAACGAAGGCGAATCTTGTCGATGATCGAGAATATGAACTGGTTGTCCTTGTGTATCGATTAAAACTCGATGTGTACTTCCAACGAACCAACATTGAAGAGGAGACCAATCCGAAAGCCATGTTTCACGAGTCCAACCAGTGAAACGAAAACCGGAATGAAGTTTGTGCATTGACGAAGAGAATATATCGACACGCCATGTGCCATTCCATTCGACAATCAGCAAACCAACAAGACAATCTTTACTTTTTGACGATCGAATGAGGAAAATATCTTCGGATATCGAATCACACAAATGTCGTCGTTTCCAGATTCGTTTTCCTTTGGGATACGTGTCTAAATATTCACCAAAACGATATAAAATCAATAAACGTCGATCGTTTGTCGAACAAATCGATGACATCGAACGATTTTCTTTTAATAATTCATAATTATCAATCGATTCAATCGTTCCAATCGATGGATTTAATTTGTAAATCGCTGTTGTCGATAGTAAAACAAACGAATCGAACTCCGATGAATAACAAATATCGACTAACATCGTAGGTAGATAAAGACACATGACTTGATTGGAATGACTATTGAATAAACGAACGAGTGGACGAGGAATTTCATCATAACTAATGACAAATGATTCAGATGAGCAAATCAAAGGTACAAATGAATGTTCGATTGAATATTTCTTTATTGGACATACGGAGGATAATAACGAAACCATTTAACCGTCATATAGATAGAGTAAATGAAATCACTTTCGTTTTCCTTCCTCTCAAAGCGAGAAGACACGTGATTTGTTTTCTTAAATAACAATTAAATCATTTCTAGTTAGAATTTGTTTTTTTTTCACATAAAAAAATGTAGAACAAGTGCCGAAATGATAAGATAAAACTGCAATATAGAGACATCTATTTGATTAACCGATTAATTATATTTTCTTTGAATTAATTTCAAAATAAAATCAATTGAGTCTTCTTGATTTTTCATTGATATAATCTAAAAGACTCGAAAAACCATTGATGATCTGATATTTGCAGTTGTTGGTATCCAATCTTAACTATCAACTCGTATAATAATAATAAAGAATCCAAACATTTCCAATCGAAATGTCGAATCTTCCCGATGATTATCATCCGCCTGATACTCATACACTTCCAACGGGTCCGTTGGACACCGTGACATCCGAGTATGGTCTTTCGCATACGATGATTCGTATAAAAGATCCTCATGTATCTTTGGATTTTTATACACGTATTCTTGGCATGACTCTCGTTCGTATAATGCCGATGGCAGCTGGTAAATTTACGAATTATTTTCTCTGTTATCCTCAATCAGAAGTTCCTGATAAAGATAATCATGATGAATTATTGAGTTGGTTATGGCGACAACAAGGTATTCTTGAATTATGTCATAATTGGGGTACGGAACTGCCGTCAAGCGGTTTCGAAGGTTACAAATCGGGAAACGAACCCGAACACAAAGGTTTCGGTCATATTTGCGTATTTGTTGATGATCTTCACAAGGCTTGCAGTCGATTTACGACATTAGGTGTTCGATTTAAAAAACGACCTGAAGACGGTCAAATGAGAAACATCGCATTTATCTTAGATCCCGATGGATATTGGATTGAAATTATCGAGAAAAGTGTCGCAAACAAATAAACAAAAACAATGATTTGCTCCGTTTTTCTTTTCTCTTGATTTCTGAATAAATTAAAAAACAAATGTGATTAAGACATTTACACATGACGAGAGATTTTATTGGAAAATTAGCTAGACGATGAAGGTAAAAGAGGTTCTGTGGTTGTCGAATTGCACTCGGCTGTCGGAATGTTTTTTTGTTAAATGAGATAAATTAATCGTGATACTTTCGGTTTAAATTTGCACCGAATAATTTCTCTCGAATTTCCGGAAGAATTTGATTGAAAATCATCGAAAGTCGAGCTTCAATTGTATTTGAAACTTTGATTTTTCCGCCCATTGCATAAAGTTCAATACCACCAGCCCTAAAAAAAACAAACGGGAACAAAGTCTTTCGTTTGTTTGAAAATACGAACGAATCATCGGCGAGAAAGTTCTTATTATCAACCGAAACTTGAATTTTTGTTTGTTTTAACTCATTTTTGTATCGATGAACCGCTTCGGGAATGAGTTGTTGAACGAGATCATAGTCGATTTTTCGACATCGAATGGTCACATCACTTTCCATGAGTAAAAACAAGCCTTGTGCGAGAAGATTGCCGAGAATCGTCGTATATTTCGATCGATCTTGAGTTAAAATCGCGAGTTGTTTTCGTGCTTCTTCTTTCAACGCTTGAACATAATCGTCGCGAGCCTTTAAAATCGAGAGACGACTCGCGTTTGCTAAGTTCGAATGTTGAATCTTTCGTTGTAGTTCGATTTGTTTCTCTTTTTTATCGTAATATTCAATGATTTTAACACGTTGTTGAGAAACTAAACGACTTTTTTCGATATTAAATTCTTCTTCGGCTTTCGCTTCGATTTCTTCGACTTTTTCAGCAGCTTCTTGCTGAATAAATGCGATCATATGTTGAATCTACATTTTAAAAATAGAAAAATCCCATTTCGAACAAAATCAAACGACGAACTTGTTTGGCAACATCAGTTTCGCTTAGGCCCATTTCGCGTTTTTTTATGTCAATTTGATGAATGCAGTTATGTATATGTTTACAAGTTTATAACCGAGAAATGACTTCATTTTGATTGGAGTCTATCGCCAATTATTATTGAAAATAGTTTTCCTATAGATGTCACGGGTTTGTCAGATGTTTATCTCTCTCTCTCTCTCTCGTATTTATTGATTTAAGAATAATAATAAAAAGAAATCGAAGAATGAATCGGTTTTTTTTGTTAAATAATTTTATCAAAACTTTACGACGAAATGAAAAGATCAAAAGATTTTTTTATTTTGTCAGAGTCAAATAAGAAAAGATTTCGTTGTTCCATGAGAATAATAATTAATAATAAAAAAAAAAGAAGAAAAAAAAAACAAATTTGTATTTGAAGATTCGAATATCTCAATGGAAAAATTTTGAATGTAAATAGAACAATCGATGGCATTAGATTCTGTCCGCGGTAGTATAGTGGTTAGTATCCCCGCCTGTCACGCGGGAAACCGGGGTTCGATTCCCCGCCGCGGAGTAACTTCTTTTTTTCTTCTTCTCTCTATATTACCAAGCAAAGTATTCATTCTTATCATCTAATGCCTTTGTTTTTTGACGTTGTTTGACAATAAATTGATAGAAGTACCTGTTAGATAACAAAAGATCTGTTATTTTATTTCTTAAACTGAAGATGATTTTTTTTTACAATATCGAATAAGATATTTGATGAAAAGAATGATAATCACAATAAACCAAACAGCATACGTGATGATAATTGTTGCAAATGCATTCCAATAAATAGCTGCATGACAATAAGTTTGAGATTGTGTTGAATCATTCGATTGAAAACCATTGATTTGCGCACCAAACACCCAAATTTGACCAATGATCGTCCAAACAATTGAAAATACTAATACAATCACTTGTCCAATGAGACTGACAATGAGTATTCGTCGAGCACATGCTGACAGAATCGATGTTCGTTGAATATGATTCGCAGCAAGAAAAGCAATTAAAAGCAAAGCTCCATTAACAAACTGTGAACATCCGTGAACAATTAAAAAAGTGACAATCAATGGTTGAATCGGACATTGATGTTGGTGGTTAATGCCGAGTGTTAACATTATAATGAACGGTGGAATCGTGAAAACACTTTGTAAGAGAACCATCAATGACGAAAATCGAATAGCTAAGCTATCGAATCGGCTTTTTACGATGACAACTTCTTGTTTTTGATCCATTTAATTTCAATTTAGAACAAAAAAATAATACTAATAAAACTGTACTCAAATGTGTTATATACTCGTTTCGCCCTCATACTTGTTTTTTGTCAATAATTGATTAATAGAACGAATAGTTTCAGATTTGAAATTCAAAAAAAAAAGATGTTACTCCGCGGCGGGGAATCGAACCCCGGTTTCCCGCGTGACAGGCGGGGATACTAACCACTATACTACCGCGGACATTCTCTTTTCAACTGACCTTTGCTCAATACCTGGATAATGATCCTCTTTTTTTTTCTTTAATAAAGTTAATTCTCATTGATATACATATGCAATCCCTTCGTCAACAACAATCCGTAAAGACTTTATGTCTATTTGTTCTGTTCGATTGTCTAGATAAGTGCGTCCTCTATCGAACTAATTTTGTTGGTTCATATTGACATAACATCCAGCAGCAGCAGCAGCAGCAGTAAGAAAAAAGAGAGAAGAAAAAGAGAAACGATCGATAAGAAAAAAAGCAGTCGAAAAGCTCTTAAAGTTCCTGTAACTATAAATAAGAAATCGATCTGTAATTTTACTTCGCAAATGGCAACGTCAAGATCAACAGCACCTCCAACTTCCACCACTACGAATTCAACTCAACCATCCTCAAGAAATAAAGATGATTTACCGACATTAAAAACTCGAGTTGTCGAAGTATGACGAATGTCCGTTTTTTTTTCTTTTTTGTCATCTGAATCTTTCAGCTTGAACGTCAATGTTCTGATTACAAAACAAAATTAGACGAACTGCGTCGTGCCAAAGCAACAACGGTTGTTAAACTTGAAAAGGAATATGTTAATACGACTATGCCGGGGTAAAATTGGCTTTTTTCTCTTTTTTTATTTCTCGATAATTGTTAAATTTTCCCAGTTTAAATCGTCCGGAAAAGCCAAAATCTTGTGATAAATGTGATGAATACGAAAAGATCTTAGAAACAGAAAAGAAATCCAACGCACAACTCAAACGTTTGCTCGAACAAAAAGAAAACGCCAAACCAAGCACAACAACAACAACAAGTTCTTCCTCTTCATGTAACAAATGCGCTGAATTCAAACATTTATTAGAAAAAGAGAAATTAACAAGTTCACAATTAACAGACGAGCTAAAATTAGAAAAGAAAATGACCGAAGAAGAACGTTACGCCAAAGAAGTTCTCGATCGAACTTTAGAAATCACACAAAACGATTTAATTGAATTGAAGAATCTCGCCGAAGCTCTTCGTCTCGAGAACGAAGATTACAAAGTTCGAATCGATTGACTTTCGATGTCGAATCATGTTTTCATTTTTCAGAACGCATTCGAAACAATGAAACGCGAACACGCCGAGAAAATGGCCGATCTCTGCCGTCGCGAAGAAGAAGCAAAAAAACAAGTTCGTAACTCGATCTTCTTCTCTCAATTCCAACCGATTTTTCTCTCGCACAGGTCGCTACTTGGGAGCAAATGTACCGCGAATGGATGGCGACGATGGAACGACGAGTCAACAATCTGCAAGTCACCAACGAAGAACTTCAAGTAAAACTTTGTGTCGATCGATTGACATGTCGAATTTGTTGTTGGTTTTTTTTAGACGTGGTTAAACGAAGAAAATCAACGATAATGAAATATTCTTTTTTGCCTTTTTTTTTATTATCTCGAATCATTCCAGAATGCCTTTTCTCATTTTTTTATTTTTTCCGAATAAAAATCAAATCGTTTTTTGAATTTTCTAGATGAATTCTCCGTCGATTTAATCGAAATGAGTAAGAGGCCGAGAGAAATTATTCGAAAGAAATTTAATATTTCGTCTGTTTTTAGTTGCTTATCCATTACGTGAATATATCTCGTCGAAGAAAGACGATGATTATCACAAGTCATTCGCTACATCGAAATATCCAACCGTTGAATCTCCATCAGTCAGTTGTTTTTCGCTTTGCCAATGAAAAAAATCTCGATTTTCTGTTGGTTAGAATTCTTATCGGTGGATTTATTTAGTCATTTTGTTAGTTTTGTTAATAATTTTGTCGATATTCTACTCTCATTATTCGTATGTCGATCCAACTTGTTTCAAAAGCGAATGTACTGATTTCGTGGTTGGTTTTTGTTCTTTCTCGATGTCAAAATATAAATGTTTGATTTTGTTCAGTGTCAAGCTTATAGCGAAGGTTTGATCGGCGGTCAACTCTGTCCGGAGTTGTGCACGACGAAGACTCTTCAATTGGAAGATTGTCTCGGCGAACACAAACATTTTCGGTCTCGGGTAAATTCGAGAAGTGAGAAAAGACGAAATTTGCAGTTTTGTTTTTTTAGTTGTTCGATGATAACGAAGGAAATGAAGTGATTCGATGTTATTTGAGACATCCGTTGAGTGAATCGAGTCCAACTGTTGACGTCAAACAACATTTCGATTTTCCGGAAGAAGACGCAACGTTAGAACAATTCTATTTGGCGATTCAACAGCATCTTCAAGTTCGTTTTCGACAGTTTTTCTCCAAAAACAAAATTATTTTTCGTTTAGAAAATGATTCACTTAGACAATTTCGATTATCTCGTTGAAAAAATAATTCATTTCTCCGATTTTAATAAAGACGGTCGAGTAAGTTGAAAAAACTCTCTCTCTCTCGAAAAAAAAACTGAAATAATTTCAGATAAGTTTACAAGAATCTCGAAGTATTTGGTCGTTGATTCAAATCGATGAGTTTGTTTACACGCTTTTATTATCCGACAAAACTTATATTCCAAAGATTCGCGGCACCTGCGGTCATTTATTCGCCTTGGACAAAGTCGTTACTCAACGTTTGCCCTTCAATCAAAATCAAGGTTCCACGACTTTTTTTAATCGAAAAAAAAAAACTCGATTTTGTTTTTTTTTGCAGAATTATTCACCTCGTCCGACCGACCGAATTGGTACCAACGAGTTCGAATCGCCGTTGGAATCGTCGAGTTCTTCAGCGACATTTGGCATTTCGAAGACACCGACGAGCATTTCTATTTATGTCAACCGTTAATCAAATCATTCGGCTTCGACAAAGATTACGAATCCAAAGTAACAAAAAAGAAACTTCATTTTCTCGACAAAATCACTTTGAAATCGCCTTTAGATGTTAAAATCCAATCATTTAATCTCCTCGAAATCTTTGAAATCTCGTCTTCCGTCTCGTTGCCGTTCGAATCCCGATTGTTCTTACGATTCGTACTGCTCCGGGTTTTGTAATATAACTCAAAATCAATGTGAAATCAAACAATTTAACAAAGATTCACTCAGTGAATTGTGTTCGTTGGTCTCGTCACTCGTTCTGCCCGATGGAAACTCGACGTTTACTCAAGAATTTCGAATTCTCAACGAGCAATGCCAACAAATCGTCACCGACGGAAGTCTTTTTCATGAGAATTTCGTTGATTTTGTTTCGTTGAAAATTCGACAAAATCTTCTTTTACAAAATCTGAAAAATCTCCTGTGGAAAAATATCGAATATCAAATGGCGAAAATAACCAAAAAATCAACAAGAAAACCGGCAGCTGTCTCTGTTCGTGTAAAGAAATAATCTAATCTTGTTTTTTTCTTAATAAAATTTTGTTCTTTTCCGAAACAACAAAAAAAAGAATTTTGAGTTCTTTCAGAATTCGAAATGAATCTCGACAAGTTTCTCTGTTGGTTTCAATCATTTGATGTTCAACTCGATCATGTTCGTGTTCAACATTGTCCAAAGTCGGGTTTCGGACTTTATTCAACAAAGAAAATCACAGAACAACAAATTCTTCTTCTGTCAATTCCACAGAAGTTATTTATTAAACCAAACGCATGTGAAAACGAGAATTTCTCAGGTTTTGAGCAATTAATCAGCTTTCTCTTAGAAAATCCAACGAATCCCTATGTTGAATTCCTCAAATCGATTGAAACCGTTCCTCAATGGCGTCGAAATCCAACGGAAAACTATCCCAAACAACTTTCCGATCCGATGAAAATCCACAACGAAAAATATCTTTTGTCTCGACAGAAATTTGCTCAATACTCCGACGAACTCTTTCAATGGGCGTATTATTCGATCAATACACGATGTGTTCATTTCGACATGCAAATCGAATCGAAACAATCCGATGACAATCTTTGTCTTATTCCATTTTTAGGTTAAACAATTTGTTTTTCTTGAGCAAAAACCGAATTTATTCTCGTTGTTGAATAGATTTTGTTAATCATTCAATCGAACCGAATACAATTTCGAAATACAATTCAGCAAGTCAATCCTATGAAATTCGATCGATTCAACCGATTGAACTCGATGAACAACTCACATTTCTCTACAACCCTCATTCGAACGTCGATTTATTCGTTGAATATGGTTTCGTTTTGCCTTTCAATCCTTCGAATCAATTCGACATTCGATTTCAACTCGAGCAAATTCTTTCTCAAGCACAAATCGATATTCTCAAATCGTTTAACTATTGGAATTCGTTACAATTCTATGCCGGTGATGGTGATTTGTCTTGGACAGTACTCAAAGCTATTGAACTCTTTGTCAATGAAGAATCCTGGTCGCCCTATGACGATCCAACACAAGATCTTTCGCAACAATTACAAAATTTGTTAACTGATGTTCGACAAAAATTCGAAAACGAGTTTCAACAATGGAAAACCGAGGTCTTTCAGTATGAAAAACAGATATTGTACAATGATTTCAAAATAATAATTGATGACACATCGAAATCTATTCTCCGCAAATGCACAAAATAAATGCATCGTCATTCACCACCCATCGAACGCGTGATTTGCTTTTGTCTTTCAATAACTTTCCTGTCAAGTTAAAAACAAAACAAACGATTTTCGCTTCATTTCAGATTGCAAACATGTCCTTGAAACTAGGTGATCAATTCCCAAATTTCGCATTAAAAACAACCCAAGGTGAATTTCAACTTCACGATTGGCTTGGCAACAGGTTCGCTCATCGAACTTCTCCTCCGTCTTTTCACTTTTTTTTCTTTTTAGCTGGGGAATTTTATTCTCACATCCGGCTGATTACACCCCGGTGTGTACAACCGAATTATCTCGTGCAGCGAAATTAGCACCTGAATTCGCCAGACGAAACACCAAATTAATCGGTTTATCCTGTGATACAGTCGACAATCATCACGGCTGGATCAAAGTAATTCGATAATCCACTATTTCCGTTTTCATTTCTTCTCGCTAAAAGGACCTTCAAGCCTATGCAAACAACCAAAATCAATGTTCAGGTCAATTTCCATTTCCAATTATCGATGATAGCGACCGAAAACTCGCTAAACAACTCGGAATGATCGATCCCGATGAATTCGATAACAAAGGTTTACCATTGACAGCTCGTGCTGTAAGTTTCTCTCTCTTAACTTCCACTTCCATCTCTCACACGAAAAAATAGGTCTTTTTTATTGGTACGGATAAGAAAGTAAAAGCAAGTCTTCTTTATCCAGCAACAAGTGGTCGAAACTTCGAGTAGATTTATTTTATTTTTAAATGAAAAATCAATTACAAAAACATTTCAGTGAAATTCTTCGTCTTCTTGATTCGCTTCAACTTTCTGCTCGATTGCCCATCGCAACACCCGTCGACTGGAAGGTAAATTCATCACCTCGAAACAAAACAACCATTCACTATCTCTCTCCTTGCAAGGTCGGTGAAAAGGTGATGGTCCCACCGAGTGTCAAAGATGAAGATGTTGCCAAAAATTTCCCTCAAGGTGTCGAAGTTCGAAGCGATCTTCCCAGCGGCAAAGGTTACATTCGAATGGCACAAGTTCAATAAAAAGAAACATCGTCGATAAGAAACACATAAAATGACTGTCACAATCTGCTCCCGCCTTTATTTCGAATAAAGAACTCAGGCGAGGCTAGATGAACAGTTGCTCTTTGTGTCTTTTGTTTTGTTCAAACAAAAAAATTCGAATTCGATCGGAGAGAAAAACGCGATTAGACTGTTTGCACAACCCAGCGGAACTCGAAAATAGAATTTCATCACGGCGCGAGGTGTGTGAACAGTGTAGTCGACAGATTTTCATAATCGATAACCAAAAACTAAGTCAAAGAAGATAAATCTCAATAGAAGAAACTGGTCGACAAGCTTCGCTTCATTTTGAATTCGCCGAGCGAGGCAAGACGAACAGTGGCTTCTGTTTGAGAATGATTGAATTGTATAACTTGTTTGAGAGAGAAACACATCAATTTATATAAGACAAAACGAGAGACAAGAGATGATCATTGGTCGAATGCAAGGTCACTGTTGGTCATTGGTGGAAGCATCACATGACCCTTGGCCCGGTCACTCTCTCTCTTTGTTTCTCGGCTTTTTCTCAAGGATATTCAATCGAGCAATTTGACTGACCGTTCGTGTCCGACGTCAAAGCAAACAAAGAGACACGTTGAGAGTGAGAGAGAGAAAATAACATGCAACAAGATTTTTCCTCTCGAAACTCGTTTAGCACGATGAAGACAAATCGAATTAATTGATCTTAAAAATACCAAAAATTACCGCTTAGTAGAATTATTTTTCCGTATTCACTGTAAAGAGGTTTTTATTCAGTATTTTCTTTCTCTTTCGGACAAAGATTGTTGAAACTAAGCTATCATTCTTTTGAATTCACTGGTTTTTTTTTGCAAAAGAAGATCGAATTTATTGTTTAAAGATTTGATATTTGCTGAGTAAATATATGTTGAATGAGTCAGTTTATTCGATCGATGGTTTGTTTTGTCTTATGACAACATGAAAAGAAATGTTTGTTGAAGAGCTATAACTCGAACTTATTGGCGTCGGAATACATCCGCTATTGAACTGTCAAGTGTTTTAATATTCGAAAGAGATAGATAAGAATTTTCATTGTTCGATAATCTTTCGATGAACGACATATGTTTTTCGTGTTGAAACACAGTGGGAATGTCGTCGTTCTTT
>ERZ778027.2476-NODE-2476-length-22723-cov-4.625684_pt1 | contig 22723 bp, 20 predicted proteins | sample MGYA00375757_ERZ778027 | MGnify/ENA primary metagenome ERZ778027 (study PRJEB29350, sample SAMN05389817) | bioreactor metagenome | isolation source: Ammonium sulfate bioreactor | place: South Africa: University of Cape Town | collected 2014-02-18 ...
CAGGGCATTCTGATCGTGACCTTCCCGCGCCAGGCGATCAACCAGAAGTACGCTCCCGGTTCCGACGCGGTGAACAAGGCTTACGTCGACAAGTACAAGGTTCCGTCCATCGGCAACGCGGGCATCAACGGGTATGTCGGCATGCAGATCCTGTTCAAGGCGATAGAGGCCACCAAGGGCGACATGTCGGTGAGCGCGCTGATGAAGGCAGCCAAAGCGATGGATATGCCGATAGGATCTTTCACGACCGGCTACGGCGTGAAGTTCGATGAAAACATGCAGAATACCAGGGGGCAGGCCGTAACCTACCAGTGGCAGGGCGACAGCACCAAGGTTGTCTGGCCGCAAGAAGCCGCGCTCGACGGCGTCTCTATGATCAAACTCGCCCGTCCGTAAGCCTGCGCAGAAGTATTCCTCCAGCGAAGCCGATCGGCGCCTTGACCAGGCGCCGGTCAGTTTCCAACGGAACCGGCCATGGACCAATTCTTCAATGTCGTCGCCCTCGGCATGCTGCTCGGCGGGACCTATGCCCTGGTCAGCGTTGGCCTCAACCTGATCTTTGGCGTCATCAGAATCGTCAACTTCTCACAAGGCGAGTTTCTGATGCTGGGCATGTATGGAGCCTATCTCGGCTATAGCACGATGGGGCTCGATCCCTATGCCGGAGCCTTCATCGTTGTGCCGGCCCTTACTTTGCTCGGCATGGTGGTCTATTGGCTGGTTATGCGGCCGCTGCAGAACGAACCGATGATGCAGGTCTTCGCCAGTTTCGGCCTGCTGCTCCTGATCCAGAACGTGGTCCTGGCGATCACCGGCGGCGTCGGCATGAGCATGAATACTCCTTTCTCTCAGGTCACCCTCACGATCGCCGGCGTGCAGTTTTCCGCAACGCGGCTGATCATTCTGCTTGCTGCGCTGGTTGCGGCGGGCGGTCTCGGCCTCTTTCTGGCGAAGACCAATTTTGGCCAGGCGATTCGGGCGGTCGCGCAGGATCGGATGGCCGCCCAGTTGATGGGCATCAACGTCGAACGGACATTCATGTGGAGCTTCGGCATCGGCACCGGTCTCGCCGGGTTGGCAGGGGTCCTGCTGACGCCGATCTACACGCTGTCGCCCCAGATCGGCGGCAACTTCGTCATGGCGGCTTTCGCGGTCGTCGTTCTTGGCGGCCTTGGGAGCGTGCTTGGCGCCTTGGTCGGCGGGTTTATCGTTGGACTGACGGAGGCGTTCGCCGGCTACTACATCGATCCGGAACTCAAGCACGCAGTGATCTTCATCGTGTTCATTGCGGTTCTGCTTATCAAGCCATCCGGCCTGTTCGGACAGGCCGGAGCCGAAGAGGTGGGTCTCCGTGAGCAATCTTGATCTTGCCCAATCCGGCGCATTGGGCGACAGCAGGCTTGCCGGCCGCCGAGGCGCAGCCGAAGTCTGGACGGTGGCCAATGAGTTGCCGACCTTCTTCGCGGTCGTGGCCGCGATCGGGCTGGCGGTCTATCTGCTGTCGAACCAGTTCTTCTATCTCAATTTGCTGACGATGGCGCTGCTGTTCGGCGGCCTTGCAGTAAGCTGGAACATTATCGGCGGTTTCGGCGGGCAGTTTTCTATCGCCCACAGCGTGTTCTTCGCAATCGGCGCATACACCGCCGGAAACCTCTACAAGCATTTCGGCGTCTCGCCGTGGATCGCGATCCTTCCGGCCATGCTGCTGAGCGCCGCCGTCGCTGCAATCGTTTCCTGGCCGGTGTTTCGTCTGCGCGGCCCTTTCTTCGCCATCGCCACGATGGCGCTGACAGAGGTTGCTATCGCCTTCGCAATGCACTGGAAGGCGGTTACAGGCGGCGCGAGCGGCTTGACGATCCCGTACAGGGCAGGGCTGGAAAATATGATCTTTCAGCAGCGCTGGGCCTATGCCGCACTCTTCCTCGGCTATCTGGCCGTGACGCTTCTGACGTCGATCGTGATCCTGCGCAGTCGCCTAGGCTACTATCTCCAGGCGGTTCGCGACAATGACAAGGCGGCCGAAGCGTCCGGCATCCCGATCATGTGGACGAAGCTCAAGGGCATGGCCATAAGCGCGGCGCTGACGGGCATCGGCGGCGTATTCTTCATGATGTATGTGCGCATCGTGGAGCCCGCCGGGCTGCTCTCCCTCTTCGACGTCGGCGTCAAGATCCCGTTGATCGCCCTGATCGGGGGTATCAGCACTATCTACGGCCCGCTGCTGGGGGCGTTGATACTGGTGCCGCTGGACCATTGGCTGCGCGCATTTATGGGCAGCGCGGTGCCGGGCGGCAACCTTATTGTTCTCGGCCTGATCCTTGTTCTCGGTTCGCTGTTCATGAAAAAGGGAGTGGCCGGCGCGTTGCGGCAAGTTTATCGCGCCTGGAGCCGTCAGCAATGAGCGCGATCCAGCTCGGCGTCGAAGGCGTCACCAAACGCTTTGGCGGATTGACGGCTGTCAACGACGTTTCTTTCGCGCTCGGCCAAGGAGACATCCTCAGTCTCATCGGACCGAACGGCGCCGGCAAAACGACGTTGTTCAACCTGCTGACCGGGCAGTTGGCTGCGACTGCGGGCAAGGTCTTCTTCGATGGCGCGGACATCACTCATTATCGTCCGAATCAGCGGGCGAGACTTGGTCTTGGACGCACGTTCCAGATTTCCCAGACCCTGACCTCTCTGAGCGTTCTGGAAAATGCGATGATCGGGGCGTTCCTGCATCATCCTCGTATCGCGGATGCGGCCGACAAAGCCTATGCCGCCCTGGAAAGAGTGGGGCTGGCGTCACGCGCGAAAGAGGAAGCGGGACATCTCACGCTTGGCGAACGCCGCCGTCTCGAAGTTGCGCGCGCGCTCGGATTAGAGCCGCGTCTTCTGCTGCTGGACGAGGTGATGGCCGGCCTCAACCAGACCGAGGTGGCGCGTATCGTCGATCTCGTTCTAGCGCTCAATGCGAGCGGCCAGACGATCATCGTCATCGAGCACAATCTGAAGGTCGTGCGCACCTTTTCAAAGCGCGTGCTTGTTCTCGATCGCGGGAAGATGATTGCTGACGGAGGCGCGGACAGCGTTCTCCAGGACCCCGTCGTCGTCGAAGCCTATGTCGGGAAAAAGAAGCAATGAGCCGCATCCTCGACGTCCAGTCGATCGTCGCAGGCTATGGCGAAGCCAACGTCCTGACGAACGTATCCATCTATGCAGACAAGGCAGAGGTTGTATCGATCGTCGGCGCCAATGGCGCGGGCAAGACGACGTTAATCTCCACTCTTGCAGGCGTCATCAAACCGCGTTCCGGAGAGGTCTATTTCCAGGGCGAACGGATCACCGACATGCCGGCCCATGAGCGTCCACAGAAGATGCTGGCCATGGTGCCGGAGGGAGGCCGTCTGTTCCCGTTCATGACCGTGCTCGAGAACCTCAAGCTTGGCGCGTTCCCCGAGCGTGCGCGGAGCGGCTTCAACCAAAGGCTAGAAGAGATATTCGATATTTTCTCAATTCTACGTGAGCGACGCGGTCAGCTAGCCGGTCATTTGTCGGGCGGCGAGCGGCAGATGTGCGCGATCGCGCGCGCCATGATGTCGAGGCCGGCGCTGTTAATGCTGGATGAGCCGTCCGTTGGGCTGTCGCCTGTGATGACAGAGCGCGTCTTCGAAACGATTAGATCGCTGGCGACGCGCGATAACCTCACCGTGTTGCTCGTCGAGCAGAATGTCGGTGAAGCGCTCGACATATCTGATCGCGGCTACGTCATCGATCACGGCAGCATCGCGATGACCGGACTGTCTTCCGAGTTGAAGGACAACCCTCAGGTGCAGGGCGCCTATATGGGCCTCTGAACTGGCCGGCTCTATCTCAGATGCGCGCCGATTGCCGCCGCGACATCTCTATCATCTGACGGAATACCCTCCGGGCGGCCTCAATATCTTCATCTGGCAGTCCGCCCAGAAGCTGGTCCTGCTGACGGCGAAGCGCATCGAGCAGGAGGGCGAGTTTCGCGTTGCCGAGCTCGGTGAACGCGATTCTTTCTTTCGCATCGATCGAGATGACGCCAGAGGCGCGGAGGGAGGCGAACGCGGACTTCGCCGCGGACTCTCCCAGGTAAAGTTCAGGCATCAGTTCGCTGGTCGTGTAGCCGGAAAATGTGGCGACCGCTCCAAGAATGCGCGCTTCGGCAGGCGTGAAACCTTGCTTCCTCTGAACCTCTTCCATGCGCTCCGCGAGCGCGCCGTAGGCTGTGTACATGAGGCCGGCGATGAAGCTGTCCGAAGGGCCACGCGTGGATGTTGTGTCAACCGACGATTCTATCGCGGGATGATCCTGCGCGACCGCGTAGCGACCTTGAGCGAATAGCAAAAGCTTCCGGTCGAAATGTTCGAATGCCATCACCCTGCCGAGCAGGATCAGGTGATCGCCGCCGTCAAACTGATTAGCGACGCGGCATTGGATATGGGCTGCAGCTCCGTCCAGAAGAGGCAATCCGTTTAGGCCCCGCTTCCATCCGATTCCCTTGAACTTATCTCCCGCGGACCTGCCAAAATTGCGCGACACATCGACTTGGCTGTCCGCGAGGATATTAACCGCAAAGTCTTCCGCGATACGGAACTTCGAGAAACTCTGGCTGACTCGCTTGATTGACCATGACACCAGGGGTGGATCGAGCGATACGGACGAGAACGAGTTGGCGGTCATGGCGACGGGCTCGCCTTCGACACTTGCGGTCATGACCGTCACGCCGGTTGCATACTGGCCGAAACAGCGGCGTAGCGCGTCGACATCCAGTTTGGGTTCACTTCCCCATGAGTTTTCAGCGAGCTCAAATATCGACACGAACCCGTCCGCTACAGTTTAACGAGGCCAAGACTATAGGCAAGGGTCGGGGACGCCATCAATTCTCCAAGCAATCTTCAGCCGCAATACAGCGTTGCGGACCGGCGTTCTCCTGCAACTTGCACCGAAGTATGCGCGATGTGAATATCGCACTGCCCAACCTCACCAGCTTGGGCTCTCGTTCCGAATTGGCAAGTTCAATGCACAAAGCTCCCATTCCACTCCGTCACGGCATATTTCTGGCGCCTTTCCACAATCCGGTCGAGAATCCCACGATCGGTCTGCGACAGGATATCGAGCTCGCGCGTATCGCCGATGACCTGGGATATGACGAGTATTGGTTCGGAGAGCACCACTCAGGCGGACTTGAAACCATCTCGTCGCCGGAGCTGATGATCGCGGCGACCGCAGAGGTCACGCGGCGCATCAGGCTCGGAACCGGCGTGATCACACTCCCGTATCACAATCCGCTCATGGTCGCGAACCGCATCGTGCAGCTCGATCATATGACCAGAGGGCGGGCGACGTTTGGCCTTGGCCCGGGTCTTCTGGTCGAGGACGCGTCTATGCTTGGCATTAGCCCGTCACGCACGCGACAGATGATGACAGAGGCCGTCGAGGTGATCCTGCGTCTGCTGAAGGGGGAGACCGTTACGCAGCGAGCCGACTGGTTCACTCTCGAGAACGCGCGCCTACAGATACTGCCATTCACGCAGCCTTATCCGGAGCTTGCGGTTGCAAGCTCCGGCACCCCGTCAGGCGGACGAATCGCGGGACAGTACGGCTTTTCCATGCTTTGCGTCGCCGCCACAGACATCGGTGGCTTCAATGTGCTCGGAGAGAACTGGAAGATCGCGGAGGACATGGCCGCAATTCATGGCCATACGATGGACCGCTCTAAGTTACGGCTTGTCGCGCCGATGCATATCGCCGAAACGCGGGAGAAGGCGCGCAAGAACGTGCGATACGGTCTAGAGCGCTGGATCAATTACTACTCCTGCGTCGCGCCGCAACCCTTCGACGCTGGCGGATCAGATCCGGTGGATGCGCTGATCAATTCCAAGCGTGCTGTGATCGGAACACCGGACGACGCGGTCGAAATGGTTAAACGCCTCCAGGCCAAGCAAGGCCAGTTCGGCGCTTTTCTGCACCAGCATGTCGATTGGGCCGATTGGGACGAGACAAAGAAATCATATGAACTCTACGCCCGTTACGTCATGCCGCAATTGAGCGGCGTCAACGAGAGCCGGCTCAAAAGTTGGACATCCTTACAGGAGAACGCGAAGTCCTATCAGGCCAAGCGCCAAGCGGCTGCGCAGGAGATGTTCGCCAAGCACGCAGCGGACGAAAACTTTCATAAGAACCGCGGCAGGTAGCTCGCGGACGGCGTCGTATTCGCCACCAAATGGTCCAGCGGAGATCTACGCATGGAGGTCGAGATTCGCCCCGCTCTTCGTAAAGGTGCTTTACCCTGCTGCTGTCTCAAAGGTGTTGCCCACTTGCGGGGGCGGTTCGATTATTGAGATTGCGACGCGAACGCCAGCCAGTCGGCGGAGGTCGCAACGAGAGACTGACGGGATGCATCGCTGTGGTTGAACGTTTGTCCGTTGATGAACTGACACATTTGGGAGTTGGTCTGAACCGGCCAGAATGCGTCATCGCATCGACGACTGGAGAACTTTTCACTCCGGATTGGACTCTAGGCATCGCGCGAATTGCGCCCGACGGTAAGGTGAGCGCTGCGGTCGAGGCGCCTCTGATCGAGGACGGCTTTCTGCCCAACGGCATCGCGCTCATGCCGGACGGCTCCTTTCTCTTCGCCAATCTCGGAGCTCGAGGCGGCGTCTGGCGCGTCGGTCCGCAGGGACCCGCCGAACCGTTCCTTTTGAACGTCGGCGACTATAAAATCCCGCCGGCGAACTTCGTGATGATCGATGGGGATCGCGTATGGGTGACTGTCAGCGCCGCCACGCGCGGGCATGCGCACTTTTCTGGAAACGAGAAGACGGGAACGATCGTCGTTATCGAGGGCGGGTCGGCGCGTGTGGCGGCCGACAAACTCACCTGGACGAACGAGCTGCGCATTTCGCCTGACGGTGAGTATCTGTTCGTCAACGAGACGTTCGCCTGTCGGACGACACGGTTCAATCTCGGAGCCGATTGCAGCCTTTCCGAGAAGACGCATATCGACTTTCCGGCCGGTACGTTTCCGGACGGCTTGGCCTTCGACGGCGAGGGCGACCTGTGGATTGTCTGTCCCGTTTCAAACCGCATCATCCGGATGCAGCCGGACCTCACATGGAAGATAGTCTTCGAAGATTGCGATCCAGACTTCTTCGCCCAGATGGCGGCGACCTATTCCGAGGGGAAGCTTACCCGGGACATGATCGTAAACAGCCGTGGAACGCGCGTGTCCAATCTGTCCAGTATCGCCTTTGGCGGCCCGGACATGAAAACGATGTTCCTCGGCTCGCTGACGATGCCATCACTCGCCTGCCTGCGCGCTCCGGCAGCGGGGGAGCCAATGAACCATTGGCGTCATGGCTAGCTGTCGGAACCGCGCAACATTGGGATGTTGCAAGTCGCATTCAACGCCATGGTGCATAACTTGACGACTTATCCGTTCGAAGGCATCCGCATCGTTGATCTCAGCCAGATCTATAATGGGCCGTACGCGACCTATCTAATGGCGCTGGGCGGCGCGGAGGTCATCAAAATCGAGCCGCCGATGGGCGAGCCGCTGCGCCGCCGGGGCGTGGTGGGAGGGGCGGCGCTGCCTTTCGCAATGCTGAACGGAGCCAAGAAGTCGATCTGTCTCGACCTTAAATCCGAACTCGGCCGCAAGGCGTTTCTTGATCTGGTCGCGACAGCTGATGTACTAGTCGAGAACTTTTCGCCAGGGACGATGGACAGGCTTGGCTTTGGTTTCGCCGATCTTCAGAAACTAAATCCCAGGCTCATTTACGCGGCCAGTTCCGGATTTGGCAGCACGGGGCCATACCAGAAGTATCTGGCCATGGATCTAACCGTGCAGGCGATCTCCGGCGTGATGGCGACGACGGGATTTCCCGACCGACCGCCGGTCAAAGCAGGCCCGGCGCTGTGCGATTTCTTCGCCGGCATCCATCTTCATGCGGCGATAGCCACCGCGCTTTTCCATCGAGAACGGACCGGCGAGGCGAAGCGGGTAGAAGTGTCCATGCAGGATGCGGTCTATGCCTCGCTCAGTTCGAGCCTCGGGATGCACTGGGGCGGTCACGGACAGGGGATTCCGCCGCGGACCGGAAACAGACACGGCGGGCTCGCCGAGTCTCCTTACAATGTGTACCCGGCCTCGGATGGCTGGATCGCAGTGCTATGCGTCGGGGAGGCGCAGTGGCGCTCTCTGGTGATCGCCATGGATCGTCAGGATATCGGCGAGGATCCTCGCTTCGCCGACCTCAGGTCGCGTGTCGCTCACATGGATGTCGTCGATGAGTACGTTTCCGAATGGACGCGCACCCGCACCAAGGCTGACATTTTCGCCCATCTCATGAGCCACAACATTCCATGCGCGCCGGTCCGCGATCTCGACGAAGTTGTCGTCGATCGCAACATGCATGAACGTGGCGCGTTACAATATCAGGATCATCCGGAGATTGGGCGTATCATTGTCCAGCAAACTCCGATCCGGTTTGACGGGATCGAACCGATCGCGATTCCGCCAAGCCGAAAGCTAGGCCAGGACGCGGTTGGCGTTCTTCAGCAATACACGCAACTAACCGCGGAGGAGATCGCGGTTGTCGCCGGCGTTTCCTCGGATTCAGCAGACGCGACACAGAAGGGCGCTGCAGCCTAGCCAACGGGAGAAATTTCATGTCCCTGAGCCAGACGAAGCTTGCCGACTACCAAAAGAAGTATCGTAACGCAGAACTGACGCGTGACGAGGACGGCGTTCTTCTCGTGCGGTTAGGCACTAGGGGCGAATCGCTTGTCTGGAGCGCAGAGGCGCACGACGAATTGGGCTGTCTCTTCGCCGACATTGGAGCGGATCGCGCCAACAAGGTCGTGGTCATGACGGGCACGGGCGACGCCTGGTGCGCGAGCATCGACGCCGCCAGCTTCAAGCTTTCGACAGCCGGCGACTGGGATTTGGTGTTCTGGGAGGGGCGAAGGCTTTTGAACAACCTCATGGACATCGAGGCGCCGGTTATCAGCGCGGTAAATGGTCCAGCCATCTTCCATCCAGAAATCCCTGTCCTCAACGACATCGTGCTCGCGGCCGATGGCGCCTATTTCCAGGATGCTCCACATTTTATGTCAGGCATCGTGCCGGGCGACGGAGCCCATATTGTTTGGCCTCATGTCCTCGGCCCAAATCGCGGCCGCTACTTTCTCCTCACCGGGCAGGCGCTATCGGCGGCCGACGCCAAGGATTATGGCGCGGTGGCCGAGGTCCTTCCGCCCGATCGCCTACTTGACCGGGCGATGGAGCTGGCGCGCGACATCGCCGCTAAGCCGACATTGACTCGCCGCTACGCGCGGCATGCTCTTACACAGCGGATCAAACGTCTGCTCAACGAGGGCTTGAGCATGGGACTCGCGGTGGAGGCCCTGGCGGCGATCGAGACGCTGCCGAAAGATGGCGTGATGAAGGATCTGCGCTGACGCGCGTCGGATTTATTTCGGGTGCTTGTCGGTGAGCGCGACGACGTCGCGCTCGCGCGTCACCCGGCCGCCCCATGTGCTGGTGAAATCCGCGACCATTGCGGCGAACTCCGGCGTCGCGACGATGGCGTCGTAGTGCGCCGCGTCCTCAAGTTCGTAACAGGCGTAATGCACCGATGGATCGAGATGGCTCCAGCCTCGCCAGTAGCGGCGAAAGTTGAACATCTTAAAACCCTCAGGCGAATGATTGCCTCCATACCAGGCATCGAAGGCCGGTCGGTCGGCCGGGTCGGGCGAGGATCATCTCCTCGGTGTCGACGATGCGGTGAACCCCCGCCTGTCTGATTTTGGTCATCGATGAAATGACGTCATAATCCCAACTGAGCAGGAAGTCCGCGAAGCCCCATGAAGCCACGCGATCGATGGGATGAGGTCTAAGGCCGCGGCTGCGCACGATCTCGTCCCAGACCGGTCCCTTGTCGGCCATCCACTTCACGAGCGAAAAATGCCTAACGCGGCCTGGCTTCAGACCGAAATGCGCGGTCATGCGGGGCCAGACCGTCTCCCAGCGAAACAGATCGCCATTGATGACGTTGAAAGCCTGGTTTTCCGCCGTCCGGCTGCGACACATCCAGAAGATGGCTTCCGCGAGTTGGGATGACTCCGTCATCTCCTGCAGGCTCGTGAAATTGCCCGGCTTGCCGGGAAAATCGAACGGAAGCCCGAGATGACTGCAGATGGCGGCATAGACGCCCAGCGTTGACAGGAGGTTGACGCCGAACCCCTCGGTGACGCCGCTGATGATATTGGGGCGGCTGGTGGACCACGTCCAGCGTCTCTCAGCGGATGCGCGCTCGAGGAAACGCTGGTGGTCGAAGTAGAAGTTGGGCGGCATGTGCCCCGGATCGGACTCGCGCGCCGGCGTGGTGAAAGGGCCAAGGTGAATGCCGTACCACTTGCCTCCCGCGACGACGTGAACGTGTCGTAGCTCAGGCCCCTCGCAGGCTTCGACGATGTTCTGCAGCATCGTCAGGTTTGGGCCGACGCTTTCGATGCCGACGGGGGCATGTGGGGCCATGGCGGTGTAGAGAGAATGCTTGGCGCGCGCGGCATAGACGAGGTGCGTAAACGCCTTTCCAATCACCGCCTTGCGGCAGGATTCCGCATCTTGCAGGTCGGCCGATACATAGTCGCAGTCCGAGGGCCAGTCGTCCGGCTTCGTCCGCGATAGACCGGTCACTGTCCAGCCGGGCGTGGCTCGAACGATCGCGGCGAGTTGTTTCGTCGCGACGCTCGACGCGCCGACGATCAGTAGATTTCCACAATCGCTCATGAGGCTCCCCCCTCGATCTGCAAGCCGGATATCTCAGGCGCGTACGGCTAAGCGGCGGTTCCGGCTGCGCGTGCGACGCCTCCGTCGAATTTGAAGCCGCGGAAATTATCGGCTTCGACGGAATCGCAATATTGTCGGAACTTGGGGTTGCCGCCGACGAAGAGGAGCGTCTCGCGCTTGTTGCGCCCTTCGATGTTCTTGTTGACGCCGGTAAACCAGGAATTGGTCTGGCCGAGCAGCATCTTGCTGAGAAGGTGCGCGCAGTAGGATGTCCATGAATCCTGCGCCTCTTCGGTGGGCTCAACCAGTTTGATGCCCTCGCTGCGCACATGCCTCATCAGCACCGTCACCCAGTCGGTGACCAGCGCCGAGCAGCGCGGGATGTTACAGAACGTCGCGCCATTCTGCGGCCCGACTAACATGAAGAAATTGGGAAAGTCCGCGACTTGAAGGCCCATGTAGGTCTTCACCTCGTTGTCCCACATCTCGCGAAGGCGTCGTCCGCCACGACCACGTATGTCGATCCGGTTCCATGAACCTTTGATCGCATCGAAACCTGTGGCGAAGATGATAACATCAAAGTCCAGGTGCTTTTCGGTGGTCTGGATGCCAGTCTTGTCGATGCGCTCGATCGGAGTTTCGTTCAGGTCGATGAGATCGACATTGTCCTGATTGAAAACCTCGAAATACTTCGTCTCAAGCGGAACGCGCTTGACGCCGAAGCCATGGTCCCTGGGAATGAGTTTTTCCGCGATCTTCGGATCCTTGACTCGCTGCCTGATCTTGGCGGCGACGAACTCGGACACGTAGGCGTTAGCCTTCGTATCAGTCAGGACATCCTGATAGGCGCCGAGCCAAAGTGAGAATCCGGGGCCGTGGTAGAGCTTCTCGAGCGTCGCATCGCGTTCGTCCTTGGCCACGTCTTGTAAATTCTTCTCGATGAACTGGTGCGGGAAGCCGGCGATGGACGTGTCGCACGCCGCTATGAAGCGATCGTAGTTCGCCTTGATGTGGTCCATGCGCTCCTGGCTCATTGGACCGTTTCCGAGCGGCGTCGCCCAATTTGGAGAGCGCTGGAATATGGTGAGGCGACCTGCGACTTTGGCCAGTTCCTGGATCACCTGGATCCCCGAGGAGCCGGTTCCGATCACGGCGACCCGCTTGCCGCTGAAATCGAGTTTGGCGGGGCCGAAGCCGCCTGGGTCACGAGGCCAGCGCGCTGTGTGATATGTCTCGCCCTTAAATGTGTGCACGCCGTCGACATTCGGCATTTGCGGGGCGGAGAGCGGACCAAGCGCAGAAAAGAAAAAGCGGGTCGTAAGAGGCGCGGAGCCTTCGTCCTGCAGTCGGAGCGTCCAATATCCATTCGCCTCGTCGAACGTCGCGGACCGCACGCGCGCGTTGAATCTGATATCCTTGCGGATATCCATGTAGTCGGCGGCGCGATGGATGTAGCGAAGCACCTCGGGCTGGGCCGCAAATCGCTCGGTCCAGTTGAATTCCTGCATCAGCTCCTTGTTCCAGAAGTAGCCGTAGATCTCGCTCTCGGAATCGATGCGACATCCGGGGTAGCGGTTCTGATGCCATACGCCGCCGAGATTGTCGGAGGCTTCGAGACCCAGAACGTCATAGCCGAGCTCGCGCAGACGGTAGAGCTGATACAGACCGGTTATGCCCATGCCGACGACGACGGCATCGAAATCTGGCGTTTTGGTCATGGCGCCTCCTGCCAATCCGGACGAAGCTGTTGCGGACTGGCGTTGACTATCAAGAGGACGCTACGCACGACAGAGCGGCGAGCGCCTTCCGATCGCAAACCTCTGTTGCAAAGTTTCTGACGCTCAGGCCGCGGCCGGCGTCGCCATCTGATGCTCGTCGCCGATGCTCACCTGGGAAATCGAGATCGCGAGTCGGCCCACGGAGACATGCTTGCCATGCGCATCATGGACGTCGACGGATACGACAGTAATCGTGCGCCCGAGCTTCACCAGCCGGCTCGTCGCAACAAGCTCTCCATGGGCGGGCCTGAGATAGTCGATCACCATGTCCGCGGTCGAGACGCGCTTGTTGTAAAGCGCGATCAGGAGATAGCATGCAGTCGCATCAATGAGACTAGCCACAACGCCGCCGTGGAGACGGTCAATCACGGGCGTTCCCAGAATTTCGGGTCGCACCGGCAGGCGTATCGACAAGCTGTTGTCGCGAAGTTCGACGGCTTTCAGCCCCATCCATTTGTCGAAACTGCATGTTTCAATCACCGCCTGTAGATTTTGCAGGCTCAGAAGCATATTGTGGAATCCTCTTTTCTAAAGGCCGAGCCGTTCGCGCGCCACCGCCCCGAGATGGACTCGTTGCGCCCTGCCGGTCACGGTATGCGGCACCTCGGCCATCTGTACGAAAATGATATGTTTCGGAACTTTGAAGCGCGCGAGCCGGTCCGCACAAAGGGCGATGAGGTCCTCAGCGGCAGGCGGCGCGCCTCTCGGCACCACGAAAGCGCAACCGACTTCGCCCATCTTGCTGTCAGGCACGCCAACGACATAGGCATTGCTCACGGCGGGATGTTGGCCAAGCAGTTCTTCGACCTCTTGCGGCATCACCATCTCGCCGCCGCATCGATAACTTTCCTTGATCCGGCCGATGAGGACGACATAGCCATCCGCGCTGACCGTTCCAAGATCGCCGGTGTGAAGCCAGCCGTCAGGGGTGAAGGCCGTGGCGTTCTCGTCGGGCTTCTTGTAGTAGCCCGCCGTCACCGAGTATCCCTTGGCCATCAGTTCGCCGACAGCGCCGTTGGGCAGTTCCTGTCCTGTCTCGGGATCGATGACCCTGTAGATTGCAAGCAGCCCGTCGCGCTGGTCGCGACCCGCGACGCCCGCGTACTTCAACCGGCCGTTGCTCGTCGACAGGTAACTGTCATCCTCCTCAGGCAAGGTGCAGAAGGTGGAGGCCGTCGTCTCCGTCATGCCGTAACCTGTGAGGAGCTCTTTCGCGCCGAGGACGTCGCGTATTTCCTGCCAGATCGACGGCGGCGTGGCGCCGCCCGAGTTGAAAAATGCGACCAGGGAAGGGCAGGCGAAGCCGCGTGCTCGTGCAACCTCGATCATCTTCAAGGTCATCAGGGGCACGCACACGATCTCGCCTACGCGATGGTTCTCTGCCGCGGTCAGAATGTCGTCAGCATCGAAGACCAGGCGCGGCACGATGGCGCCGCCGTTGAACAGGCAGGCGAGCAAGCATTCGACATAGCCAAAGACATGGTACATCGGCAGCGCGAAGAGAATGCGGCGGCCATCCTCGATCGCCCGCGTATAGGCGGAGGCATAGGCGGTCCGCATGACCATGTCGTGGGTGAGGACGACGCCTTTCGGACGTCCCGTGGTGCCCGATGTGTAAATGACGTCGGAGCGGAAATGCGGATCGGAGGACGCCTCGAACTGCGCGAGCTGATGGCCGCATGCATGATCGGCGGGCGTCAGGGCTGTGATCAAGGATTGTGCGCCAGCGCGCAATCGCGCCCCTGCAGGCAGAATGAAAACCGTCCGTAATTTTGGAAGCCGGTCGCCGCCGGCTTTTGATTCCCAGCCGGGCAGCATCGAATCGAGGTCGGCGAGATAGTCGCGCCCCCTGAATTCGTCCATCGCGATCAAAGCGACGCATTCCGACTGTTCGAGCACATAGGCGAGCTCGTGCTGGCGCAACAGGAAGTTGATCGGCACGGCGACCGCGCCAAGCCGCGCGATCGCAAACCGCGCTATGACAAATTCGACGTGGTTGGCCAGATACAGCGCGACATGCTCGCGCGGGCGGACGCCATGCCGGATCAGCCGCAGCGCAAGGTCGCGCGATGCGTTCTGGATGTCGGCGAATGTCCAGACGCGTTCGTCGGTGACTACGAGCGGTCTGTCTGCGTAGCGCATCGCCGCACGATCGAGACCCTGCGCGATGGTGCAGGGGGCCCAGTTCGGCATCGACTTTTCGAGCGCTTGGCGCCTCGCATGCGGAGACGCGCGGTTGGCGTCGCTTGAATTCAAGGCTGGCATAATTCGCTAGGTGCAGCTGTCGAACATGGAGCATACTCCGGGAACAGGGATCAGGCGAATGCCGGCCTTCGTCCATCGAGCAAGGCTGTGTTGCGGTTTGCGATATCGACAGGTCGGTCCTGGAAGATATGCTTCCGACTCCTCGGATGACGATACGGCGTGTAGTCCCGCCCGACGCTGGGCCCTTGCAACGACCTGGCAGAACGGCGGCGCGGACCTCTCGCCGAACAGGGAAATGACGTCGATCCGATTGCACAATGCATCGCCGATATGATGCTTGCATCGATCCCGATGAACGAGTTTCGAAGCTGAGCGCCGACGTATCGTCGGACGCCCGACATTGCAGGAGAGGACGTTATGGGACTTCTGGACGGAAAGCTTGCGATCGTGACGGGGGCGGGCAGCGGCATCGGGGCAGCGATCGCGCTTCGCTTCGCCAAAGAGGGCGCAAAGGTTTTCGTCGTGGACATCAATGGCGACGCGGCCGCATCGGTCGCAGCCGGGATCAAGGCCGCCGGCGGAGAAGCCTGGGCCGAAGCTCTCGACGTCAGCGACCGGGACGCCGTGAACGCGTTCGCGCGCGGCGTCATGGCCCGTCATCCCAAGGTCGAAGTTCTGGTCAACAATGCGGGCATCGCTCCGCGCGCCAAGATCGACGACGAGCATTTCGTCTCCACCTGGGACAAGGTGATCTCGGTCAACCTGAACGGTCAGTTCGACATGACCAACGCCTTTATCCCAGCCATTAAAGCGGCGAAGGGCAACATCATCTACACCGCGTCTATCGCTGCGTTGATTGCGCCACGCTCCAGCGCGGGTTATGGCGCGGCGAAGGCCGGCATCGTTTCGCTCACAAAATACATGGCGCGCGAACTCGGACCGTTCGGCGTCAGGGTCAACGCCATCGCGCCCGGCGTCATCGTCACGCCGATGACGGACGTCAGCCGCAACAAGCCGGGCGCCCAGAAGCACATGGACCGGGTGCCGCTCAATCGGAACGGCGAGGCGTCCGAGATCGCGGGCCCGGCTGTCTTCCTGGCTTCGGATTTGGGATCTTATGTGACCGGTGTGACCATCCCCGTGGATGGCGGCTTCATGGCCGTTTGAGGCGCAAAAGACGGCCTGGAATGGCGGACGGCCCCGTCATTCCGCCATGGCCGATCCTGCTGTCGATGATCGTCGAAGCGCGGGCGGCGTCGATGTCGATGCGCTCGATGTTGGTTTCAGGCGGAATTGCAATTCAGGTCGCAAAGGAGCTTTGCGGCTGCATTCGTTGACAAAGGGAGATCGCGAGCGGACTGGAAGAAGGACGGGCTTGTCTGCGACACGGGAGCCTTGGCAAGGCGGCCGCGGGAGCGTGCAAACCTCCCTATCAATGACGCAAGACGCCCCACTACGCACCTGATTTGAATGTACTTGCATCGACATAACGACCGAGATGGAGCGCGACATGGCGACGAACGCACCGGAGATCGTCGGATCGGGCCACACGAAATTCGGTCGGCTTGATGCGCGTACGCTTGAGGACCTGATGGTCGAGGCGGCCGGCGAAGCGCTGAGTCAGGCCGGTGTCGAGCCGAAGGATGTCGACGCGATCTTCGTCGGTCATTTCAATTCGGGTCTGGTGCCTGACGGCTTCCCATCGTCGCTGGTTCATCAGCTCTCGCCCGACTTCCGCTTCACGCCCTCGACCCGCTTCGAGAATGCCTGCGCGTCGGGCTCGGCCGCCGTGTTCGGCGCATTGTCGGCGCTGAAGGCTGGGGAGGCGAAGACCGTGCTGGTTGTCGGCGCCGAGAAGATGACCTCGCGCTCGACTCCCGAGGTCACTAAGGCGCTTGCCGGCGCCGGTTATCAGAACGACGCCAGGGAGACTTCCCACTCTTTCCCGCAGGTCTTCGCAATCGCAGCCAAAGGCTACGAGGAACGCTATGGTTCGCCGATGGAGGCGATGGCTCGCATCGCGTCGAAGAACCACATCAACGCGCTTTCCAATCCGCTGGCTCAGATGCAGCGGAACATGGACTTCGAGGCATGCAACACGGTCAGCGACAAGAACCCGCTGATCGCGCCGCCGCTGCGCCTCTCAGACTGTTCGCTCATTTCCGACGGCGCGGCCGCCATCGTCATCACGACGGATCCCGCTGTCGGCGGCGACAAGCGCGTCGGCTTCCGCGCGACTGCTCACATCAACGACTTCCTGCCGCTCTCCGGCCGCGACTTCATCGCCTTCGAGGGGCCGAAGAAAGCGATCGGCGCCGCGCTCGATAAGGCCGGCGTCTCGCTGTCGGATCTTTCGTTCGCCGAAGTGCATGACTGCTTCACCATCGCCGAACTGCTGATCTATGAGGCGATGGGACTGAAGCCGGCGGGCAGGGGCGGGGAGGCGCTCGCAGACGGCATCGTCTACAAGGACGGCAAGTTGCCGGTCAACGTGTCGGGCGGCTTGAAGGCCAAAGGCCATCCCATCGGCGCTACGGGCGTATCCATGCACGTTCTCAGTTACCGGCAGCTCGTCGGCCTGGGAGGCGACATGCAGTTGCCTGACGCCAAGCTTGGCTTGGTCTTTAACATGGGCGGCTCCGGTGTCGCGAACTATGCGAGCGTGCTCGAGAGGCGCTGAGCGTCACGCCGACGGTGTCATCGTGCCGGGCTGCAGGTGAGATGAAGCCGCCTAAACGGACATTCTTACTTGGTCTGCTGCCGGTTTCGTGGACACCGAGGTTGGGTGTTTGACTGCGTCTGGTTCGGTAGGCAAGCCCCGCCTATCCTTTAAGCATAGGATGGGGCTTGTGAGCACATAGAGATTTACGCCGGAATTTAAGGAACAAGCTGTCAAGCACGTCCGGGACCTCAGCTACCGCGTACCGGATGTCGCGACGCGGCTGGGGGTGTCCGCGCAAAGTCTGTACAAATGGGTCAGGGAGTCGTCGCCTGACAGGCCGGAACAGCTGTCAAAGGAATTGCTGGAAGCGAAGAGCGAGATTCTGCGGCTTTCCGAGCGCAATGCCGAGATTGAACGCGAGACGCAACGCTGGCGCTGCATTGGCGAGATCGCGTCGCGCCGCATGAACCAGACGAGGACAGTCCCGGCGGGTTCCGCGCCGAAATCGCATAGAAACCCGCACTCTGCGCCGGTAATATCGCGCGTGAATGTCAATCAGCGCCGTGTCTGATTCATGCCCGCTCACCGCCTTCGCGCTGCTCTATGCCATCCTGTTCCGAATAGGACAGTCGCTCGTCGGTCTCGGACCAATAAAGGCTAGCACTTTCCAGAAAATCAGAGGAAAAGAGGGTCTCAGGTCAGTTGCGGAACCGCTAGCTTGCCCAATCGAACACTTGACTCAAATGCATTCGCTCGAACTGTGACGCGTTGGCGAAGTCTTTCTTTGAAGTCAATGGTCCATAGGTGGGTTCAGAATGCGTCGAGAGCACTTAAAAAATACTGCGCCAGTGCAATGGAAACTTCTGAAGGCGCGGACCGTCATTGTCGACGATCCGCGTCCCAAGCTCACTTCGTCACGGGTGCGCGAGCACGAAGCGACCATTCTTGACCTTCAGCAACGCGCCGGCTTTATCGCTCAGCCCCGCGTGATCGTCAGCTTTAAATGAGAGCACCCCGACAAGCGCCTGATGGTTCTGCAAGGCCTCGATCCGATCCCGAATCGCCTTGCGGCTTGCGCCGATATCGCTGAGGTTGATGGACTGACCAGCGATGGCCGCCTCAAGCAGAACCAGCCCATCCCATGGAGTGCGACCGAATTCGCCGCCAACCTTGCCGTGCATGGTCTGCCAGGCCTTGTTGTAGGCGCTTACGAGGCGCATTTCCGCACTCCCAACAGGAATATCGGCCTCCTCCAGCATGACGTGGGTCGCGGCCACGTAATTGCCCTCAACCGAGACGCCGCCGTCGCGTAGAAATTCGGCATTCGCCGCGCCCATCGAATGGTAGATCGGCGCCTTTATCGCAAGCTCCGTGACATTTTTCGATGCGAGCGTGGCGGCCGGACCGATCGCCCAGACTAGGATCGCTTCGGGCTTGCCGGAATTCAGCAGCGCCAACTGCGCCTTGACGTCGGTGGCGGTGTTTTCGAACAGTTGATTGCCAACCAACTCAAGCCCGAATTGAGGAGCCAAGCCGATCACCAAATCGGAAGGGACTTTCCCGAACGCGTTATTCACGCCGAGAAACGCAATGCGCTTTAGCCCGGCATCCTTGATATCCTGCAATTGTTGGCGAAGCGAAATCTCCTGTGACAAATTGGGGCGGAAAATCCACTGGGCTTCCGCCGGCGGACTGATGACATCGGGAGACTGACCCGTAGCGATCACCGGTATCTTTAACTGCTGAGAAATCGGCTTGACTGCGATCGAGGTGGGCGACGTTCCGCAACAGACGACGAAGTGCACGCCGTCGTCGTTAGCAAGCCGTCGAAGTCCGGCGATCGCCTGCTCGGGTTTCGACTGAGTGTCGACCACAACTATTTCAACACGATGACCTTCAATCCCACCTGCCGCGTTCTTCGCGTCGGCGAAGGCTTCGGCTGACATCTTCACATAGTTGCCCGACGCCGCCAGCGGGCCCGTTAGCTCCGCAAGCACACCAATCTTGATCGGGGTTTGCTGTCCCATTGCGGGGACAGTGCCGACCATTGCCGCCATCCCCAGAACGGCTGCTGCCGACATTCCGCAGTTTCTTTTCAGCGTGATCAAGTCACTCCTCCTCTTTTGTTGTTTCATGATTCATACGTCTACCGTCCAAGATAGGCGGCCTTCACGCGCTCATCGTTGACCAGCGATTTGCCGTCGCCGCTGGCGGTAACCCTGCCGTTTTCGAGCAGATATCCGGCGTCCGCCAAACCGAGCGCTACGAACGCATTCTGCTCCACCAGCAGCATCGATAATCCCGTTGCACGAAGCTTGCGCATGGCGTCTGCAATCAGGTCAACGATTAGCGGAGCAAGGCCGAGTGTCGGTTCGTCGAGCAGCAGCAACTTGGGTTCAACCATGAGAGCCCGTCCGATCGCGAGCATCTGCTGCTCGCCGCCGGACATGGTGCCAGCCGCCTGGGTAAGGCGCTCCTTCAGGCGAGGAAAAAGATCCAGAACGAACTCGCGCCGGGCCTGCCAAGCAACCCGCGGTGTGGTGTAGGCGCCAAGGAGGAGATTTTCGTCGACAGTCAACGGACCGAAAACGTGCCGGCCCTCTGGAACCAGGACAACGCCCGCTGAGACCAGTGATCGTTGCGAAGCCTTGCCGGCGACCACGCCGGCCGCGACCACTGACCCGGCGCTGGCGCGATGAACTCCGGACACGACATGCATCATTGTCGTTTTCCCGGCCCCATTAGCCCCGATCAAGGCGACGATCTGGCCGGGGTCGACCTTAAACGACACATCATGCAATACGGCAGCCTCGCCATAGCCGGCATAAACGCCTCTGACATCCAGAATCGGCGTCACGGCGCAGACCTCCGATCGCTCGTTCCTAGATAGGCTGCGACAACGCGTTCGTCTTCTCGCGCGGCTGCCGGTAGGCCTTCGAAGATTGTCTTGCCGAACTCCAGCACCTGAACACGATCGGCAAGACGCATCACCAGTTCCATGTCATGCTCAACCAGAAGGAGGCCCATGCCCTGGTGGCGCATCCGATCCAGAAGGGTGAACAGTTCGTCTTTCTCCACCCGCGTCAGGCCAGCGGCAGGTTCGTCGAGCAGGACGATCTGGGGTCGTTGAGCAAGAACGCGGCCGATCTCAAGCAGTCTTCGATGTCCGAGCGAAAGCGTCCCCGCGTCCTGGTCGATCAATCGTTCGAGGCCCACCCAGCGCAAGCCTTCCAATGCGATAGCCGACAAGTCGCTTTCCTCGCGCGTTCCCGCTGGGATGGGAAACAGCGATCCGAGCGTGCCGATCCGACCGAGTCGGTGCGCGCCTACAGCGGCATTCGTAAACACTGTTGCGCCAGTGATCAGCTTCGGGGTTTGAAAAGTGCGCCCGAGGCGAAAGCCTGCGGCGCGACGAAACGCCGGCATCATCGTGACGTCGGCACCCATGAGACGAATTTGACCCGCAGTCGGCGGCAAGGCGCCCGACAGCACATGAATGAGCGTTGATTTTCCTGCGCCGTTGGGCCCGATAAGTCCCAGCACTTCACCGGCGCGCACGTTGATGCTGAAGTCGGACAGCGAGACGATCCCGCCGAACCGTTTTGTCAGGCCTACGCCCTGCAGCAGCACGTTTCCAACCGGGACTGGCCGGTCTGTCTGCGACGCCGTTTGCGCGCGCGGGAGGCCGTGGGGCGCGGCGGCGATGGGCCGCTGAGCGACGAGCGGCGCGATGAAGCTCGCCAAACCGCGCGGACGCACGATCAGGAACAGGACAAGCACGAGACCTACGAAGAGCTGATTGCCGGGCCCCACGCCGGCCTCGCCGAATACGACGGGGCCAAACTTGGTGATCACCTCGTGAATCAGGGCATAGCCGACGCCTCCGATGAGCGCGCCCCACGGTGTTGCAAGGCCGCCGAGCACAGCGATGACCAGCACCTGGATGGAGGCCTGAACGCCGAACGGTTCTGGACTGACGAACGAAAGAAAGTGAGCGTAGAGGCTGCCAGCGATGCTCGCCAGTATCGCGCTAAGCGCGAAAGCTTCGGCCTTTGCTCTGGCTACGTTGATGCCCACCGAAGCCGCACCCGCCTCGTCGGAGCGGATGAATGTGAGCGCGCGGCCCATGCGGCTCCGCCCGAAGCGCGCCACCAGGTAAATGCAGAGACCCGCTAGCATCCATGCGACAATGAACTGTTCGTTGAGGCGATCGAGCGACCAGCCCGATATCGAAATTGGAGGCACCCCGCCGATGCCGTCATTGCCGCCGGTGATGGCCGGAAAGGCAAGAAGAAGCAGGATGAATATCTCGTTCACGGCCAGAGTGCCCATCGCGAGGAAATGCCCGCTGAGCCGCAGCAGAGGGCGTCCGATCGCGTAAGCGACCAGCCCGGACAAAGCCGCTGCCGCAACGGCCGCGACAAGCGGGGGGAAGCCATAGCGAACGGTCATGATCGCCGTGCCATAGCCGCCGATCCCGTAGAAACACCCCGCCGCAAGCGAGAACTGACCAGCATAGCCGGTCACCACGACTACGCTTAGAGCTAGGATCACGGATAATGCGGCGTTGGCGCCGATCGTCAGCCGGTAGTTGCCACCGAGCAGATAAGATGCCGCGACTACAAGAATCGTCCAGGCGGCGATCCAGGAAAAGATCTTAACGCCAGTGCGCGCGCCGCGCGCATCGCCGGCGAGGCCTGCTTCAGACGCCATGGCCTGCCCTACGTCCAATGCCCGACGGGCGAAGCATCAGAACCGTAAGCAACGCAAGCATCACGACGATCTGCTGGAATGCGATGGGGAACCAGAGGATCACCAGCCCCTCCAGAATGCCGAGCAGAAGCCCAGCTCCCATGCAGGCGACAATGCGCTCTCCTCCGCCGATCGCTGCCGCGATGAACCCCTTGAGCGCGAGCGCGAGACCGGCCGAAACGGTGAGATAGGACAGAGGAGCCTGAACCGTGATCGCCAGGCCGGAAATCAAGCCGGCGATTACGTACGCCACGAATGACATGACCATAACAGGAATGCCGACCAGCCCGGCCGCATATGGATTGATGGCGCAGGCGCGTACTGCTCGGCCAAGCATCGTTTTCTCGAAGAACACGTGTAAGCCGACCAGAAGAATCGCACCCCATCCAAGCACAAATAAGCCTTGCAACGGGAAGGCGGCGCCATTGATCATGATGGGCGAACCATGGACGAAAGGCGCGAGCGACCTGGGCCCTGTCCCGACAAGCATCTGCATTATCGCCTGCAAGGCGATGCCTG
>ERZ778027.2497-NODE-2497-length-22549-cov-5.960123_pt1 | contig 22549 bp, 16 predicted proteins | sample MGYA00375757_ERZ778027 | MGnify/ENA primary metagenome ERZ778027 (study PRJEB29350, sample SAMN05389817) | bioreactor metagenome | isolation source: Ammonium sulfate bioreactor | place: South Africa: University of Cape Town | collected 2014-02-18 ...
GGTGCCGTCGCAGGCGTCGGCTGCTCCTTGACGTTGACCTTGTCGCCGTCGACGATGTCGTCAGGCGCGCTTTCGATCACGCGATCCTCCGGCGCCAGTCCGGATGCGATCTCGACTTTGCTGCCAAGATCACGCCCGATCGTGATCGGCTTCATGACGACCCGATCCTCGGAATTGAGGATCGCAACGCGCAGACCATCCTTGTCGAAAATGACGGCGCTCGCCGGAACGACCAGAACATCCTTTTGATCGCCGACCTTCAATCGCACGTTCGCATATGCGCCCGGCATCAGCTCCCCCGCGGCGTTGTCGACCACAAGCTGCATGCGCGTCGTGCCTGAAGCGACATCGACGGCGCCAGCGGACGCTTCGACCTTGGCTTCGTACGATTTGCCGGGACGCTCAGGCACGGTCAGAACCGCCGTCGTCCCGTTCGTGACCATCGGCACGTAAGACTGAGGCACGTTCACGTAAAGCCGGAGCTTGTGAATGTCCGCCACGACAAACATCTCCGAGCCCGTGGAGCTTCCCGTGTTGATGAGATTGCCGACGTCGGTGTTGCGGACCGTCACGATGCCCTCGAACGGCGCCACGATGCGCTTATATTCCGACAGCGCCTTCAGACGATCGACGTTGGCCTGCGCCGACGTGACGAGCGCCGTCTTCGCTTCGAAATCCGCGGCCTTCTCGTCCGCGCCCTGTCGGGTCACGTAATCCTTCGGCAGCAGCGCCTGATAGCGTTCGTTCGTGACCTTCGCCAAGGCTGCCGTCGCCTTGGCATTGTTGAGTTCGGACTGCGCTTGAAACAGCTGTTGATCGAGGTCCGGAGCGTCGATCTCGGCGAGCAGATCGCCGGCCTTGACGCGCGTGCCGATGTCCGCCTTACGGCTCGCGACGTAGCCGCTCACGCGCGCGAAAATCGCGGCCTGCGAATAGGCGTCAAGCCGTCCAGGAAGTTCGATCACGCCGACGCTCTTCTGCACGCTGGGCGTCGCCACCGCGACCGTCGGCACCGATCGCTCGGCCGATTTGACCCGGAGGCCGGCCAGCGTCTGCTCCCTGCATTGAATACCGGTGAATCCGATGAACGACGTCGCGCCGATGAACACCAGCGCAGCCATCGGCATCTTCCAGCGCGAGCGCGCCCGTGTTTCCGTGGGCAACTCAGGCGGCATTGAATTCTCCCGGAATAAAATCGGTCGGCGCGGCCGTTGCCTTGCGCCGGTGCATCAAACTGAAAACAACGGGAACAACAAACAGGGTCGCGGCGGTCGCAAAAACGAGACCGCCGATGACGGCCCGGCCGAGCGGCGCGTTCTGCTCGCCGCCTTCGCCGAGACCAAGGGCCATCGGCGCCATGCCGATGATCATCGCTAGCGCCGTCATCAGAACCGGCCGGATACGCACATAACCGGACTCGAGCGCCGCCACGATCGGGTCGCCATGCTCGGCAAGCCGCTCGCGCGCGAAGCTGACGACCAGAACCGCGTTCGCCGTAGCCACGCCCATGCACATGATCGCGCCGGTCAACGCCGGAACCGACAGCGTCGTACCCGTCGTGAAGAGCATCCAGATGATGCCGGCAAGCGCAGCCGGAAGAGCCATGATGATGACCAGCGGATCCGTCCACGATTGGAAGTTGACGACGATCAGCAGGTATATAAGCACGATCGCACCGAGAAGTCCGAACAGCATCCCCGAGTAAGCGCTGTTCATCGTTCGGACCTGCCCCAGCAGAACCGCAGTCGCTCCCTTCGGCAGATCTGCTTTGGCTTCGTCGACGATCTTTTGAATATCGGCCGCAACGGCGCCGAGGTCGCGTCCCTCGGTGGTCGTCAGAATTTGCACCATCGACTGGATGTCATATTGCGAGACGACTGCATTGGACGTCTTGCGACCAAGATTGATGACACTGCCGAGAACCTGCGGCGCCGTCGCATCCGCGGCTGTGATCGGCAAATTCTGCAGCGATGCCAGACTGTCCAGCGAATACTGCGGCGTCTGCATGACGATCGGATACGACACACCGTTTCTCGGGTTCAGCCAGAAGACGGGCGAAACCTGCCCCGAACCGGAAAGGCTCGTGCCAAGACTGCTCGTGACGTCGCGCGCAGTGACGCCGACGTATTTCGCGCGCGACCGGTCGACGTCTATTTTGAACCCCGGATTGTCGCGCGATTGCTGGATACGCGCATCGGCCACACCGGGAACCATCCGGATCTTTCGGAGAAGTTTATTCGCGTAATTGAAGTTTTCGGTGAGGTTCGAACCGCGAATTTGCAGATCGATCGGCGTCGGTGCGCCGAAGTTCAGGATTTGGCTGACGATATCCGCGGGCAGGAATGAAAAGGTCGTTCCCGGAAAACGCTGCGGAAGCTCATCGCGCAAAAGACTGACGTACTCCGCCGTCGGCCGATGCCCCTCCTTGAGCGCGATCTGGATGTCTCCATCCTGCGGGCCGATCATGCCGGTGTTGTTATAGGAGACGTTGATGCCGCTGATCGGCATGCCGATGTTGTCGACGATCGCATCGAGCTCTTCAGCCGGGATGATCGCACGAATGACGTCCTGGATTTCGGCGAACTTGCGTGAACTCTCTTCGACGCGGGTTCCGACTTCGAGCCGCGCATGTATCAGGATCTGCCCCGAATCGACAGCCGGGAAGAAATTACGCCCCAGATACGGGACCAGATAGAACGACAATCCGATGAAGCCGAACGAGAACAAAAGAAACAGCGCGCGTTGCGACAGCGCGCGATCGAGAAGCCCGCGATAGCTCAAACGCAGAGCTTCGAAGCCATGCTCGAACTTGCGCTGGAAACGCATGAACGGGTTACGGGTCGGCGTGTCGTGCGCATTCGGGTCATGCGGCCTCAACAGAAACTTCGCCATTGTCGGCACGAGCGTTCGCGACAAGATGAATGACGCGACCATCGCGAATACGACGGCCTCCGCCATCGGCACGAACAGAAACCTCGCAACGCCTTCCAGAAAAAACATCGGCACGAAAACGATGCAGATGCAGAGCATCGACACGAACGCTGGCGTCGCAATCTGATCGGCGCCGTCGAGGATCGCCGTTTCGACGTCCTTGCCCTGCTCCAGATGATAATTGATGTTCTCGATCGTCACCGTCGCTTCGTCGACGAGAATACCCACCGCAAGCGCCAGCCCGCCCAGCGTCATGATATTGAGCGTCTCGCCGAGCGCCGACAGCGTCGCAATCGATGCCAGCACCGCAAGCGGGATCGATGTCGCGATGATGATCGTAGATCTGATGCTTCCCAGGAATAACAGGATCATCAAGCTCGTCAGCGCCGCCGCCAGAACGCCTTCATGGATGACGTTATTCACCGCGCCGCGCACGAACAGCGATTGATCGCCGAGGTACGAAATCGTCAAAGCGTCCGGCAGACCCGGCTTGATTTCCTGGACCTTGTCCTTGATGCCTTGAATGATTTCAGGCGTCGAGATTGCGCCGCTCTTCAGCACCGAAAGAAGCACCGAGCGCGCACCGTTGACATGCACGACATTCTGCTGTGGCGGGCTGCCGTCGCGCACGCGCGCGACGTCCTTGACGTAGACCATGCCGCCATTGACCGCCTTGATCGGCAGGTCTCCCAGCGCCGCGAGGTCTGACGGAGCGCTGTTCAGTTGCATCGTGTATTCGGTCGCGCCGATCTTTTGCGTGCCGACCGGATTGATCAGATTTTGCGCGTCGAAGGCGCTCGCCACGTCTTGCGCCGAGAGACCTTTGGCATGCAGCGCGGCCGTATCAAGGTCGATTTGGATCTGTCTTTGCTTGCCGCCGTACGGATAGGGAATGGCCGCGCCGGGAACGGTGACCAGCCGGATGCGGACCTGGTTCATTCCGAGGTCGGCCAGGTTTTGCTCGTTCAAACCTTCGCCAGCGAGCGCAAGCTGCAGAATGGGTACGGTCGATGCACTGTAATTGAGAATAAGAGGCGCGGTCGATCCGGGCGGCAACTGCCTCAACATCGTTTGCGCAATGGCGGTCACCTGCGCATTGGCGACACTGATGTTGACCTTCGGATGAAAGAAAATTTTGACGACGCCGATGCCGCTATAGGAATTGGCTTCGATATGTTCGATGTCGTTGACAGTCGTCGTCAACGCACGCTGGAACGGCGTCACCATCCGCCCCGCCATGTCATCCGGCGGCAGGCCCTTATATTGCCAAACCGTGGCAATGACCGGAATGCGAATTTCCGGGAAAATATCGACCGGCGTCCTGATCGCAGCCAGCCCGCCGGCGATCAAAATCAGAAGTGCGAGAACGATGAACGTGTACGGCAACCGGAGCGCGATGCGTACAAGTGCAGCCATGAGTTAAAATTTCTCCGCCCGCTCGAAGGTCATTCAACCACGGAGCCCTCGGCGTTTAACGACCTGCGCGCCTCGATCCGTCTCAGTCCAGCCGCAATTTGCCAGCGACAAAATCGCCAGCGAGGAGCGGCTCCTGTAGGAGCCGCTCGCATCGCCATGCTGCATAGCCAATTACGATGACGAAGAGCAGTCGTTAAATTCAGTTAACTCCGCGCTGGCATCATGGATGTCATGCGCGCGTCGCCGGGCAGGCAGCCTCCGAAAGCTAGCGCAGGCTCAACTCGTAAACGTAGAACGCAAGCGCCGCCGTGGCGAGCGGCACCCCGGCGATGTGCAGGAAGCTCAGGGATTTCCGCAGCCAGCCAACCGGCTCGATCCACTTGTTCACGCGCGCGATCGTAATAGCGATGATGATGCTCAGCATCAGATAGCTGAATAGGAACATCCGGTCCGACAGCGTCTCGACATTGGCATCGAGCTTCGGCAGCGCCAGATAGAGCGCCACTGCGGAGAGCAGCGCCGTCACCTGGATCGTGACGATCGCCTCGAAATGATGGGTCGAAATGAAGATCGACAGATAGGCGATCATCAGAATGAAGCCGAGCGGCACGACAACGCGCAGGAAATAATCTGTTGTCTGCCGCTTCATCAGCCAAACGAAATTCGCTTTGTAGAAGGGCACGACGCTCGGCTGCAGCGTCTGCGCATCGACGGTACGCACGAAATCTTCGTCGTATCCGACATACTGATCCTTCGGCAGCCAGCCATCGACGTTGACGAGCCTGTCGCGCAAGTTGTCCGGCGGCGGCTGCACGATGAACGGCGCATTGCTGTTCTTGGGCTGGATATCGATCGAAAATCTCTGGGTATCGAAGGGATAGTCGAGCAGCTGAGGCTCGAACAAGAACTTCCCGGACACACGATAGATCTTCATGTGATCCGGGAATGCTTCGCTTTTGCCGCCGTCATGAATCGGCCGGACGGTGATCTGTCGGTCGTTTGATCCCGGCTCCAGGTACGCGTTCGAGAATTCGATCTGCTCGATCGACGCGCCGCCACGATCGTTCATCGACAGATAGAAGTCGGCGAGAAACGTCTTCTCGTTATCGTTGATGTGCTCGGCCCGAATAAGATCGATATCGGCGTAGAGCGTATCGATCCGTTGCATGCTGTTGTTGCGCAGATGCACGAATTGCAACGGTGCAAGCTGCGCGTGCCCGAGACCGCGCGGCAGCATGAGGATCATCGGCGTACGCGCCGCAGCGCGCGACGCTTGCTGGAACGACCAGTTATCGAACCGGCCCTGGAACGTCCCGCGCCCCAGCCCATAAGCAGATTGCAGCCGTTGAACGATCAGGCTGCGAAGGTCCGGCAGGCTGGTCGTCGCGTCCTTTCCTCGCGCCGCTTCCGCGATAAGTCCGACCATGTCAGCGTACTGCGTCCCAGCCGACAGGGCCCGCATGTTGTCCTCATCGACGACACTGAGTGGAACATCTTCGTCGCGCGCTTTGCATTTGCCGCTTTTCCATCCCGGCGCGGCATTATTCTTCGCGCCCTGGAAAATCCATGCGCTCGGATCGGGGGAGTCCGAGACAAGCTTGCGCAGCCGATCGTTGTAAACGTCGGGAAATCCATCCCACGCGAGCTGGAAGATGTCGTTGGGATAAGCGGCATCGCCTTCGAGTCCAAGCGATGTCAGCCGGCCAGTGACGAAAGCCGGTGGCGTCAGACCTTCGGCCTTGAACTTTTTCAGGACGTCGGCTGTACGGCTGCCGCCGACACTGAGAAACACCATATCGATATTTTTGCTCTTGAGATCGGCAATCGTCGAAGCGAGTTCGCCCGGATCGAGGAGGTCGTCGCCGACCATATGCAAACGGTGATCGGCGGCCATGACGCCCGCCCCGAACAGCTTCGTCAGCGCATCGCCGAAATTGCTGCTCGCCAGCTGCCCGTCGAGACCGACGAACGCGGGCCGCACGATCTTCATTTGCTTCACGAACTCAGCGATGACCGGCATACGCTCTTCGTCTTCGGAAGGCCGGGTCGTGAAGACGTTCGGATAATCGGCGATGAGAGCGGCGACTGAAATATCGGAAACGAAAGGAATACCGGTCTTTTTGATATCCTTGCCGGACGCGTCGAATGCAGCCTTCGCGCGCGTCGAATTGGACATGCCGATCATCGCCAGCGTTTGGGGATCGGAGAGCGCGAGGCCCATATTGGCCGCCGCTTTCTTTTCGTCGCGCTGATCGTCGAGGAACGTCAGCTGCAGTCGGCGACCGGCAACGCCGCCATTGCGGTTGATGCGGCGCTGCTCCTGCACGGCAAGGCGCCTGATGGCAGCCACTTGACCGTTGTCGTAGCAAAGGTCGTCTCGCGACGATATGAAGATGGGAACGCTCAGCGGTGGCCGTTGCGCGGCTTCGACGTCATCTACCGCGTCGACGCTGACCGGCATGCTGGCACTGACGATGACCGTGAATATAGCGATCAGAATCGCGGTCGCCCGCCGCAGCAAAATGGACGCCGTGCCGCGCATGCGGTCCTTGAACAACTCGCGATCCACCTGATCCCACCCGACGATTGCTTCCGTGCCCGAAAAAGCCGAGAGCCAGCCTACCCCTTGGCCCGCCGCGCTGCTTTTAGCAAAGCCGTGCCTTTAAAGAATGGAGAAATTAGGTTGCCGGCTGGACACCGCCGAAAACCGCGCACGCACGGCCTAGCCTGAATGAATATCCGGCCCGGCACTGCGATCCTTTCGGCCAAAGGTGCACCACTCTTGCTGCCGCTAGGGCCTCCGCCTACGTTCCGTCCGGCTCGCCTGCCCCCTTTGGAGACCGCATGCCGTCCGATTTTGCCCGCTGGACCTCCCGATTGATGCCGTGGCGAGCGCCGGTCGACGAAAATGCCGTTCAGGCCGCGCGGACTGCGGTGGCACACCTGAAACCGGCGGTTGTCGTCACGGGTGGATCGCGCGGCATAGGACTGGCGCTGGCGAAGCGCTTCATCGAAACAGGCCACACCACCGTCATCGTGGCGCGCAATTCGCTGAACCTCACAGAGGCCGTCGCCGATTTGAAGTCTGCAACCGGCGTCGAGCCCCTTTCGATCCTGTGCGACGTCACCGAACCCAACGCCGCGGATGTCATTTCATCCGCACTCGCCGACGCGAATTTGTATCTCGACGTGCTGGTCAACAATGCCGCGATGGGCCTCGCCGGACCATTCCTTGAACAGACGACGCAAGAAATTTCACGCCTCGTTGCGCTGAATGTCGAAAGCGTGACGCGGCTCACACGTGCAGCGCTACCCGACATGATCGCGCGCCGTCAGGGAGGCGTATTGAATGTCACGTCCGTCGGCGCCTACGTGCCGGGTCCCAATCAGGCGGCCTACTACGCCAGCAAAGCCTACGTCCTCTCGCTGACCGAAGCGATCGCCAGCGAAGTCGCCGGCCACGGCGTTCGCGTCTCGGCATTGGCACCGGGTCCGGTCGAAACCGGATTTCATCACGACATGGGCGCGGAGAATTCCCTCTATCGCATGATCGTTCCGTCGATGACGGCCGACCGCGTCGCGCAGAGCGCGTATCGCGGCTTCATGTTCGGTCAGCGCGTCATCGCGCCGGGCGTCTCCAACCTCGCATTCGTATTTGCGTTAAAGGTTCTTCCACACATCGTGACGGTGCCGATCATGCGCATGCTGCTGAAGCGGGATTTCTTCCAGCGTTAAGCATCCGTTGGGTTCCCGTTTGCTTTATCGCAACCAATTTCGGTTTATGTAGCAGGAAACCTGGAGTGAGGTATCGCGTATCCGGGTACTCCTCGCGGCCGCGCTCTGCGGGCTCTTAAGGGCTCGGTAATTGCAGCGCGGCCGCGCCCCATTTCTCCGCCATCTGAACAGTATCTCGCCCGGCCGCTGCCGTGATCGGGTCAGCAAGCGACCGTGGCGAAAGCTTTGCACCCTCGGGACAGTGCGCCGTCGGCGTGCTATGAAGCCGCTCGACAAAAACAAGAGGCCGCTTGAACCGGCCTCGCCGGATCCTGGAAACCCCCGCCGTGCCACAACCCGTAATTGCCGCAACCGGGCTTTACGTTCCGCCTCATAGTATCAGCAATCAGGAACTGGTCGACGCTTTCAACGCGTTCGTCGCATCGTTCAACATCGAGAATGCGGCCGCCATCGCCGACGGAACGGTCGCGCCGCTGCAGCCCTCGTCAGCCGAGTTCATCGAGAAAGCGTCGGGCATCAAATCGCGCCACGTGATGGACAAGACGGGCATTCTCGCCCCCGCCGTCATGCGGCCAATCCTGCCAGAACGCCCGAACGATGAGATTTCGGTCCTCGCCGAAATGGCCGTCGCCGCCGCCAACGATGCGTTGGGCCGTTGGGGCGGAGATAAAAGCGACATCGGCGCCGTCATCTGCGCGGCATCCAACATGCAGCGCCCCTACCCCGCGATGGCCGTCGAAGTCCAAGACGCGCTCGGGCTCAGCGGGTTCGCGTTCGATATGAACGTAGCTTGCTCATCGGCGACATTCGGCTTGAAAACGGCTGCCGATTTTATCTCCAGCGGCTCGACGAAAGCCGTGCTGATGGTCAATCCGGAAATCTGCTCCGGGCATCTGAACTTTAGAGATCGCGACAGCCACTTCATCTTCGGCGACGTTGCAACCGCCGTCGTCGTATCCGGATCTGAAACGGCCGGTGCATGGCGCATTCTCGGCACGCGTCTCAAGACGCAATTCTCGAACAACATCCGCAACAACTTCGGATTTCTCAACCGCGCGGCACCCGAAGGGATCGGTAAACCCGACAAGCTGTTCGTTCAGGAAGGACGCAAGGTCTTCAAGGAAGTCGTGCCAATGGTGTCGGAAATGATCCTGTCGCACGCGCGCGACATCGGCGTCGATCCACGCAGCCTGAAGCGCCTTTGGCTGCATCAGGCCAACATCAATATGAATGAAATGATCGGCCGCAAGGTGCTAGGACGCGAGCCGCGCGCTGACGAGAACGTCATCATTCTCGATACGTTTGCGAACACGTCCTCCGCCGGCTCGATCATCGCATTCCATACCGCGAATGAGGATTTTGCCGCCGGAGAGCGGGGCCTCATCTGCAGTTTCGGCGCCGGTTATTCCGCAGGCACAGTATTCGTCGAAAAGATTTGACCACCGCGACCGCGCCTACGTCGTTTTCCGGAACGGGACGACGATATTGTCCTGGACGACCATCTCACGAACGACATCGATCAGCCGCTGCCGCTGGAACGGTTTCCGGATCAGCGCCATCTGCTGATAAGCCTGAGGAAGCCCCTCGCGACCGTAGCCGCTGACGAACGCGAACGGAATTCCTCGCCGGACAAGAACGGCGGCGAGTTCATCAACGGGATCACCCGCAAGATTGGCGTCCAATAGCGCGGCGTCGATGTCCTCGGTTTCGACCAGCGTCAACGCCTTATGCAGCGTGGTCGCCGGGCCAACGATCTCGCAACCTTCGTCTTCAAGGCTTGCAACCATATCCATCGCAATCAACGGTTCGTCATCGACGACGAGGATGTGCTTGCCCGCAATGGTGTTCAGTTGCTGCGAAGACTTCAGCCCTTTCACGGCCTGGGGCCCCTCGGTCAGCGGCCTGTGATACGAACCGCCGATGCCCGTTTCCGTATCCGGAAGCGGCAGGATGATATCGCATGTAAGACCGTCAGCCTCGTACCGGATTGACGTCACGCCGCCGTGCGCTTCGAGGCTTTTTTCGATGAGGGTCGTGCCAAATCCGCGTGACTGCGGAACCGTGACGGTCGGCCCGCCGCGTTCCTGCCACTGCAGGACGAGCTTACGTTCGGTTTCGGTGCGAACCATCCAGCGGATGGAAAGCCGTCCGCGCCGGTCGGAGAGAGCGCCGTGCTTGATGGCGTTCGTCGCGAGCTCGTGCAGGACGAGGCTCAAATGCAGCGCAGCTTGCGCATTGAGCATCACCAGCGGACCGGAACACGTAATCCGCTCGTCTTCGTTATCGCCAAACGGCAGCTGATCGCGGATGAGCTCGGAAAGCTCTGCGCCCTGCCACGTCGACTGAGTGAGAAGACTGTGGGTCTTCGCCAGCGATTGCAGCCTGCCGCCGAAGCTCGTTGCGAAATCACCGGGGCTCTTCGCGCGATGGACCGTTTGATTGGCAATCGACTGAACCGTCGCCAGAGTATTCTTCACGCGATGATTGAGTTCGCCGATGAGTAACTTCTGCAAGCCCTCGGCGTTCTTGCGTTCCGTGATGTCCCTGCCGACTTTGGAGGCGCCGATCAGGTTACCGGAATTATCCCGCATGGGCGATATGGTCACCGAAACGTCGATGCGCCGGCCGTCCTTTGCAAGGCGCACCGTCTCGAAATGATCGATGTGCAGACCTCGTCGGATGCGCGCGAGAATCTCTTCTTCTTCGAAATGCAGTTCGGGTGGAATGATGCGCGTGATGTGTTGGCCGATGATTTCGTCGGCCGTATATCCGAATATCTTTTCAGCACCCGCGTTCCAGCTTGTGATGATGCCGTCGAGGGTCTTGCTGACGATCGCGTCATCGGACGAAGCAACGATCGCCGCAAGCCGCGCGGCTTTCAGTTCGTTCTCACGCCGGACGGTGATATCGCGGGTAATTGCGAGTTGACCGGTCTGCCCATTGAGAAGGCGGATCGGGACGGCATGCGTTTCCATCCGCCGGCGCGTGCCGCGGAGCCCGATAATATCGAACGTCCACATCAGCCTCTCGCCGTTGCAGACACGCTCGTGATTGGCCTGCCAGGCATCACGAAACTCCGGCGCGATAAGAGAAAGAACCATCGTCCCTTCGACCTTGGCGCCGGGCTCGGCTTCGACCATACGCATGCCGGACGGATTCATCTGAATGAGACGTCCATCGGGCGCTACGATTTTAATGCATTCCGGACTGGCCTCGAAAATAGCCTCGAGCAGCTGCCGATCGTTTTCGAAACGGCACCCCCCAATCTCGTCAGCACTTTGATCGGGATAGGAAATTCCCTCTGAAACGGGGTTGTCCTTCATAGTACGTATAACTGCCCCTGCGCGCTAAACCTGTCCGACAGACTGCACGGTTCATCCAAGTAGGATGCAACACTCGACGCCTGGAATTGGTTCCATTTCAACCGGGATCACGCAAGACTGGCCGCGAGGTTGATCGTCAGTGCCAAGACCATGGTGTTGAAAAAAAATGAAACAATGGCATGCAAGGTCGTCAGCCTTCGCATCGACTTCGAATTAATCATCACGTCAGACGTCTGCGACGCCGCTCCGAACGAGGTCGCAAAATAGAAGAAGTCCCAATAGTCGGGCTCCTTATCTTCAGGAAAATTAAGCGCTTGCGGCGCATCCTTGTCGACCGATCTGTGCGGCGCATAGAACTCGTGAGCATAGTGCAGCGTGAACACCACCTGCGTCACGAGCCACGATATGACGATCGTCGCTGCGGCAAGTCCGACGAAAAAGAGCTTGCCGTCGGTCGAGGCGCCTTTGGCTTCGGCGATGATGCCAAAAATCGCGGAAAAGCTTGAGAAAATCGCGAGCAGCACCACAACGAGAATGACGATGGCGCTGTCATCCTGGCGTGCCGCTCGCCGCTTCAGCGCTTGTCCCGAGCAACTCGACATCACTCGAAAAGCCATGATGAGATAGACTCCGCCGCCGGCGCACCACGCCATCGCTTCGCGAACCGGGCCGCGAAACGAGTTCGGCAGGAGCATGAATACGGCGAAGCCTGCAATCGCGGCGGCGAAGGCGCGCGGCCGCAGGACGAGCGAACGCCAGACCGAATGCGGACTGTACCACGCCGCACGCTTGTGAACCGTCGCTGAGCTGTTCATGGGTTTGCATGTATCCTGCCGGCGGGGAACTCTGAATAGACACACGCCCAAACGCGCCTGCAAGCCACAAGTTCGGCGGTCGCCCCCTTTAACAGAACCAGATTCATTCGAACGATCCCAGGCAATAAGTGTCAGCCCTGGGAGGCTAGGACTTGTGGCCTATGGCCTCCCGCTGAATAGCGGACCACGTCGATAAAGATGTCTCCTCAGCACGACGCACCCCGAAAGGTCAGGAGCCACTTACCATGGGACCTGCGCTCGCATCCGATACCAAACGATTGGCTTTGTCCGCGGAGTCACGGCCACTGGTTGCCGTCATCGAAGACGATTACAGGTCGTCACTCGCACTCACGATGCTCATCGACGACTGGGGCTATGCCTGCATTGCCGCCCGAAGCTCCCGCGAAGCCATTCGCACGCTCGGCGTACGCATGGATCAGATCGCAGCGATCGTCACGGATATCGAGATCGACGGACAGATGCGCGGCGTCGTCGACGCGCTCGCCATTGCGTCCACTTTGGGCCGCCCCATTCCAACGATCGTGACCACGGGCCACGGAGACTACGTAGCGGATTGCAAACCGTTTCCCGTCATTCGCAAACCGTTCGATCCCGATATCCTGCACGCTTGGCTTGTTCAGAAGCTCGGATATCGTTGAGTCCCATTGCCGGTCGCGCTTGCGCGAGCGGATCCGCAGTCAGCGCCGCGTCGCCAATTCGGTGCGGTTTCGGGCGCCGAAATGCGAAAAGAGAGCCGCCAGGTGAATCTTCACCGTGCCTTCCGCGATCTCAAGTTCGCGCGCGATTTCCTTATTCGAAAGGCCGCGCCGAACACATTCGAGGACATCGCGCTGGCGCGGCGAAATCGGCTTCGAGGCAGTTGCGCTGCTGGCGCTCGCCTTCTCGGTGGGCTCAGGCAGCGCGCGAGCCGCAACCGTCGAGCCTTGAGACGTCATGAACCTCGGCACATAGATACGCCCATCGAGGATATCCCGCAGTGCTGCAACAATTTCATCATCCTGCAACGACTTCGGCACATAGCCGCCAAGCCCGGTCGCGACGGCTTTCAGGACATCGCTGCGCTCTTCCGAGCCTGAGACGATCGCCACGCGAACGTCCGGGTACGTCTCTTTGATGACCCCAAGACTTTCAGGACCGGAAACGCCCGGCATCGCCAGATCGAACAGTGCAAGCCCGATCCCATCAAGCTCCGACAAACGATCCAGCGCCGCATCGAAGGTCGCCGCCTCGACGACGGTGTTGAACCCCAGCCGGTCTTTCAACAGGTAGCTCAGTCCCGTGCGATAAAGACTGTGATCGTCAGCCACAAGCACGGCATCTCGTTTAGCATTCATCATGGGGCGACTCTGCGTTTTCAATCGGAACCAACATGCTCTTCGGCAGCGGGTTGGCGCGCTGCAGCTCTGCCTGCCTTTATGACCGCATGAAGCGTTGCAACAATCAGCTCCGGATCGGCCGGCTTCGTCAACCACGGCCTCCCGGATTTAGCAAGCGTCGCCAGCGTCACCGAATCCGTTCCGCCCGACAGTACAAGCGCCGGAATAAAACGGCCGGTTTCGTGAGACATCCGGCTGATGAATTCAAGACCCGTTTCTCGATCACGTAAATCGAAATCGAGTATCGCAACGTCGATTGTGAGGCCATCCGCGAAAGCCGCCTCCGCGTCTGCGGCACGCTGATAACCATACACCACGTTGCCGCGGTCCCTAAGATCGCGGCTCAGCGCCGCCACAATCAGTTCCTCGTCATCCAGGACCAGAATCCGGAAGCCGTGAATCTCGGCTTCGTCCTTGGACGCACCGACAGCTGGCGGCATCGCCTCGATCACGCGTTGCGGCGGCAGAACGATGGTAAACCGCGAACCCTTTTGCCACCGCGAGCAGACGACGATCCGCATGCCCAGCAAATCGGCGTAGCGCCGCGCGATCGACAACCCGAGACCGAGCCCATCGTTAGCGCCGCGTGCACGCTGATCGTTGCGAGAAAACTCTTCGAAGATTTTCTCGTGTTGCTCCGCCGACAGGCCTGGACCGCTATCGTAAACGTCGATCATGCGCTGGCCATTCCTGCGCCGCGCAGCCAGAATGACGCCGCCCTCATGCGTGAACTTCAGTGCGTTCGAAACCAGATTTCGAATGATCGTCTCGAGCAGCGCCGGATCGGTCTCCAGCGTCCAGTTCTGGGAACGGCTCAAGAATTTCAGCCCGTTCTGTTCGGCCTCGACCTTGAAGCCGACCGACACGCGCTCGATGACGTCCGCAACCGACACAGCGACTTTTGTCGGCTCGATCAGCTTCGCATCGAGGCGCGAGACATTGAGCAACGCATCGAACATGCCTTTCAGGCCGTGCAGCCCTTCTTCCATCTGCGCGACCAGCGTGGTCGCTTCGCCGCTCTGCACACGCCGCGACAGTGCCCTCGCAAACAGCGTGAGCGCGTGCAGAGGTTGCCTGAGATCGTGGCTTGCCGCCGCGAGGAAGCGAGACTTGGCTTCGGTTGCCTGCTCGGCCTCGGCTTTGGCGCGCTCAAGCCCGATATTCTGCTCGGCAAGACGTTGCGTGCGCTCCCGAACCTGGCTTTCGAGCGTCTGGTTTGCCGCCGCGAGAGAGGCCCGTTGCGCTCCGAGTTCCGCGACCATCGAGCGGAGCGATTGCGCCAGCACGCGCGCCTCGTCGTAGCCATCGACCGCCGGAAAATCGACCTGGCGCCCACGGCGCAAGCCTTCCGCCGCATCCGCGAGTTGGAGCAAAGGCCGCGAGAGCTTTCCCGCGAGCATCCACGCGAGAATGGCCGCGAGCGCCGAAAACGCGATGCCCCAGAGAACAATGTTTCGCTGCAAGCTTCTGACCGGCTCGAACGCCAGCGTCTGGCTTTCCCGGATGAGCACGATCCAATGCAGGCCCGGATACGACCGGTAGCCGTCGCTCTTGGAAAATCCGGTGACGTACGATTGCCCGTCCGGCCATTGTTCGACCGCGAAACTCGCGACACCCGCGCGCGCATCGTTGATGCTCGGAAGATCCAGCTTTTGGCCGGGGATATCGTCTGGACCGAATAGAATCTGCTTCTTGTCGTTCAAAACGATGACGTCCGCATGGATCGAATTCTTCATGCTGCCGAGCAGCGTGTCCTTGACCTCTTCGGCCCAGTCCGCGCTGAGCGTCGCGCCGAGCACACCGAGCGTTTCATCGTCGTTGAACACGGGAACAGCGAGGTCGATGAAATCGGTCACGCGGCCAGAGGACGATTTCTCAGGACCGCTTTCGCCAACCTTCACGTCTCCGACGTAGGGTTCGTCGAGACCCTTTTTATACCACTCCTGATCTTTGACGTTCTGGCCTTCGCGCACGCCGCCGGTCGAGCTTTCGATCCGGCCTTCGCTGTTCACAAATCCGATCCAGGAATAGTCGGCATATGCCGTCTGGAAGCGTTCCAGTGCCGCGCGCAAGGAAGCCGGCGTTTCGGTTTTAGAGGGGATCTTCGCAATCTCCGTCATGTCTTCGAGAGATTGCAGACGCTCGAACATCGCACGGTCGAGCTTGTCCTGCATTTCATCCGCGAGCAGCGCCAGAGATCGGCCGATCTGCAGTTCGAGACGCTTCACGGCGTCGTGCGCGATGACGTAGGAAACCGCTGCGGTGAGCAGAAGCGAGACGACCGAAATCGCGGCCGCGATCAGCACTTTCAAGGAAACGCGTCGCATCGGGTGTCCGTCTTCCGCAGGACCGGCGGCAGCCTGAAACCCAATCGGGTCCGATATCAAGCCGGTTTGCATTAAATCTCGGTATGCTGACCGTTCGGGGCTCTGACTGCCTCGTCGCCGAGACGCCGAAAGCCCGTGCCGGGTAGACCGTCCGGCCTAATTGGCAAATTGCTTGTCTTAGACCGCACCGCTGAATGGTTTCCGGAGCGTATCGGGCGCAGTTAGCTGGTGCGCGCATGCTTGAACTTGATGCCAGGCACCTCGTGCGCAAGCTTAGCAGGAGTTACCGATGCAAACCCCCCAGAATGTCGCCAAGCTGATACCCCTGAAAAGCAAGGAGCCGCCGCAGCAGCTCAAGTTCGCGCCGCATATCGGCAGGCTCGCCGCATTCCTTCAACATCACGAGCACCTGAACAGCCACGCGCGAGCCGACGCCAACATCATCGAAGTCAGACGCTCGGATGCAGAGATCGCCTTCCATCTCGGCATCTCGATGGCGGCTCTCGAACAATGCTTCAGTGAGTTGATACGCCAGAAAGTCATCCGGCTGCGCGGCGCGTTCCAGATCGAAATCCTGAACAGCACACGCTTGTCCGACTTGGCGCGATTGAAGCCCTAAAGCTCTCACTCGCGCCGTCTCGTCTCCGAGAACCCGTCCTCGAAGACGCGCGCTTTTAACCCTCAAGCGCGCCACTTCGATAGAGGTCCAGCTCCCCCCCGCTGGGCCTCTTACTATGTCGTAGGCGAAGACGCGCACTCAAAATACAGAAGCGCGCTCCGCTACTCAGTGCTCTTTATCCGATGACAGATTCTGCTGCACGGGAATGTCGTGCCGGGCCATCAATTCGCGCCAGTCGGCAACGTGCTTTTCAAGCGCGTCGATAACAGACCGGGTAATGGTGTCGTCTTCGTAAGGCCCGTTCACCAGCCGCGCCACGCCCGACTTCCAGAATGCAAGTTGGCCTTCGAGCGTTGACAGCTCTCTGTTTGCCCATTCGATCATTGGCGAATGTCCCCGTAGATGTGCCCGCAATCAATTTACAGCAAATTTGATGGTTCTCGAAATCACGACACGAGCTTCTCGTGAAGTATCCCCAGCGCCGCACATGTCGCGCTCACCCCGCCGCGGCAGCCGGAGACCTAGGAAAAAACCGAATGCGGCGCACGTAATACTTCGCAAATCTGGGCAGCATCGGGGCAACCGAACGCCCACCTTGTGAATTTGACACGCGAACGTCGTCGTCCTCGAGCAAACAGCATGAAGCCGTCACGAGATTATCCCAATATTTCGCTTCCTACCGGCCACGACGCGATTGCAGAAATTCGCCGAGTGCCTAACTAAGCACTCCTTTGTTTTCAACGCAGCCACCAGGACCACCGAGATGAAATCCACAAACACGCTGATCGCACTCGCATTGTTCGCCGTTCCGCTCGCGGCACACGCCGAGCCGAGCGGCAACGTCGAGATGGCGTTTGTTCCGAGCACGATGGACGTCACGCTGCTGAACGAAAACGGCAAGTTCGTCACCATCGACATGAAGAAAATCGCCAAAGGCGAAAAATGCCGGATGGATAAAGACTCCGTCATCATGAAGGTCGGGCCGGGCGCGACAGAAAACACCGTCCGCGTTCGTTATCTCGCGCCTCAGCTCAGCCACGGCGGCTGTCCGTTCATGACCGAGTTCGAGTTGTCCGACGCTGATTACACCTCGGCGCGCTCAGCCTTCACGGCAAAGACCGATGAGGCTTCCAAAAAGGTCGAGGATTTGAAGAAACAGCTCGGCACGAAATGGAACGAGATCACGGGCAAGAAAGCCGATCAGTGATCTGAGCCAGTCTATCCGCCGAACAAAAACGAAGGCCGGAAGCGTTCAGCTTCCGGCCTTCGACGCATGATCATCAGAACGATGGAATGGGATCAGCATCCGCGGCTTTGCATGCAGCGCCCATAGCCTGGCTCGTCGACGCCCCATTGCCCGAAGCAGCTATGCCGGGCTTCGCGGCAACGATCCTGCTGCGGGTTGTCCTGAGCGCCCGCTGTCGCAGCGCCTGTCATCGGCACATCCACGAATACGTTGAGTCCGGGATTCCATCCCCAGCCAGGACCGCCAGGACCATGTCCGCGCCCGGGACCCTCGCCCGCGATGGCCGAACTGATCATAGCCGCCGCTGCGATGACGGCATACGCGAGGACTTTCATGGCCGTTCTCTCCGCTGGCGATACCGGAAAATTTCTCCCGAGCGAGCGTCGGCGCAAATGATTGCGGTCCGGTATACGGATGGCCCAATTCCAAGCTGAGGTTTCCGATCGCAAAATTTCCGCCCCATAGCGGAACGATCCACCCTCGCGTCGGCCGAGCGGGCCATCATCGACCCGACATGCGGCCTATACGAACACTGGCGGCGGCGTACTGGCGTTTTCAGGCGCCAGCCAGGCGGGGATCGGCAGATTTTTGGACGCCAGAAACGCCGGGTTGAACAGCTTCGATTGATAGCGCGTCCCGGAATCGCAGAGCATGGTCACGATGACATGACCCGGCCCAAGCTCACGCGCGAGCGCTACGGCGCCCGCAATGTTCACGCCGCTGGACCCGCCGACGCAAAGCCCCTCCTCCACCACCAACTGATGCACGAGAGGTATCGACTGCGTATCGGGAATCTCGAATGAAAAATCCGGCGCAAAACCTTCGAGGTTTTTCGTAACGCGACCCTGGCCGATGCCTTCCGTCACCGACCCGCCGTGAGCTTGAAGAACGCCGCGCGTATAGAAGGAATGGAGCGATGCGCCGGGCGGATCCGCGAGAGCGCTCTTCCCGGATTTGCTCCGCGCCCTGAGCCCAAGCGCAATTCCCGCCAGCGTTCCCCCTGTCCCGACGGCCGCAACGAAGCCGTCGACTTTGCCGTCGGTCTGCCGCCAGATTTCTTCCGCCGTCGTCCGCGCGTGTCCGTCGCGATTGGCGACGTTATCGAACTGGTTCGCCCAGACCGCGCCTTCGGGTTCCGTTTTCGCCAGCGCCTCGGCGAGACGTCGCGAATAGTGCACGTAGTTGTTTGGATTTGCGTAAGGCACCGCCGGCACTTCGACGAGCTTCGCGCCGAGCGCGCGAACGGCATCCTTCTTCTCGATCGATTGCGTCTCGGGCATTACGATGACCGTGCGCAATCCGAACGCCGAGCCGAGCGCCGCCAAACCGATCCCGGTATTGCCTGCCGTGCCTTCGACGATCAACCCGCCGCGCTTGATCGCACCGCGTGACAGCGCATCCTCGATCAAGAACAGCGCCGCTCTGTCTTTCACCGACTGCGCCGGATTCATGAACTCGGCTTTGCCGAGGATCGTGCATCCCGTTTCTTCCGAGGCGCGCCGAAGTTTGATCAGCGGCGTATTGCCGACGGCATGAATGAGAGTGTCGGCATAAGCCACGAATCGCGCCCCTTTTACCTATCAGCGATAAGAACAGGAGATGACTATGCCGCCGGCAACCTCGGCGTCAATCTGGGTGAATTACGCTCGGAATGCTAACCCGTTTATTTGCCGAGCCAGATCGTCCCGCTTTTGTTTGTCACCGGAACGCCGACGGCATTTCCATATTCCGTCCACGATCCATCGTAGTTGCGAACGTCGTATCCGAGGATACGCTTCAACGCGAACCACGAATGGCTCGAGCGTTCTCCGATCCGGCAATAGGTCACGACCGGTTGCGATCCATCGACGCCTTTCGCGGCATAGATAGCGCGGATTTCATCGACGGGCTTGAACGTGCCGTCGTCGTTCACGATCGTCCCCCACGGAACATTCTCGGCGCCGGGAATATGTCCAGCTCGAATCGAAAGCTCCTTCACACCCTCCGGCGCGAAAATCTTTCCGCTATATTCGTCAGGCGATCTGATATCGATGAGCTGCCCGGCGATCCGCCCCTCCGCGATCGCAAGAACATCGACGAGGCGCGCACGCAAGCGGTCGTCGCGTCCCGGCAGGGCAATCGCCGTTTCCGGAAAGCTCGGCACATCCGCGGTGACCGGAAGCGCACGCGCCTCCCAGAGCTTTCGGCCGCCATCGAGCAGCCGCACGTTCTGGCCGAGACCGTAGATCTCCAGAATCCATGCGCCCCACGCCGCGAACCAATTGTTGTGATCGCCGTAGATCACGATCGTCGTATCTGGCGTGACACCAGCCTTGCGCAGACACGTCTGAAGTTTGTCCCGCGACGCGATATCCCGGTTCACGGTATCGACCAGATCGACATGCCAATCGAGATTGACCGCACCGGGAATATGGGCGCGCTTATAAACGTCGGGATCGACGCTGACCTCGAATATCCTGACGTTCGGATTGTTCAGATTATCTTTGACCCAATCAGCCGTAACGAGAGGACTTGCGCCTGCCTTGACCATCGGAAATCTCCCTTTCGTTTTAAAGTGCGGATTTGCAAATCGTCCCGATATGGCCGCGTGTCCGACGAAGATATTCTGAGCTCGGTCGATCGACTGCAGATCCTTGCCACCGGCCGATCGCAGCTTGAAAAAATTTCCCGGCTTTTCGCTCAGATCAGCAAAACAGTGCTTTAAGTTTTCGGAAACATCGGCGGTTCGCAGCCCGCAATTCAATTTTATACATCGTAATGCGATATAAAGAGAGACGCACATGCGCCATCGAGACGCAATCGTCGATTTTTATGCGGTTAGCTAGAAGCGACGGAAACGCGAGCGTGCACGCGAAGCCGTCTGATCATTCCTTCATGTAGACCGGCGCCGGACCGGCCTCATCAGTGATCGAAAGAATTTCGAATGGCGCTTGCTTAGCCCCCGGCATGCCGGGAGAGCCTTGCGGCATGTTCGGAAGCGACAGGCCCTTGATGTCGGGCTTTTCGGCGAGCAAGCGCTTGATCGGGCCAACTGGGACATGCCCCTCGATCACATACTTGTCGATCGACGTCGAGTGACACCCCTGAAGCTCCTTACGCACGGATGAACGCGGTGGAGCATCCCGTATCTCAGCACGTGCATGCACCGTGACATCGAAACCGTTTTCGCGGAGATAATCCGCATACGCATCACAGCACGTGCAGCTCGGCTGCTTGTACAGCGTCGCAGCGATCTTGCCGTCCGCAACCGCCAGCCCCGACATCGACGTCAACACGAGAACAACCAAAGCTAGACGTTTCACAGGCGGCTCCTTCTGACATCGGTCTATGCGTGCGCGCTCGATCGACGGCCAAAGTTATTGGCACTGATCGACCTCGACAACCCGAAAGCGCCAAGCCATCGGGACGAGCCGGTATACCAAATACCGCCCACCGGGATCTGAGTTCTTGGAAATAATGGCGCGCCCGAAAGGATTCGAACCTCTGACCCCCAGATTCGTAGTATCGAGATCTGGCCCCTTTGGGGTCCTCGGACAAATACAGCCTCACAACATATATCAATTAGTATAAGCACGTTGTCACGGTCTTTTGATTCTTATTCTCGGTGCTTGCCAGCCTTCAAAACTGGATTTTCTGTTACCACGCTGTTACCATGGCCTAGCAATCGCGGCACTCGTCGCATGTTGCCGCCAGTGAAATAACCAAGCAATTTCAGTTATTTATCCAAGCCTACTTATAAAGCGTCCATAAAACTCAAATTATTTCAACAGGTTAGCAGGTAACTTGGCCATGCCTACCGTCCGTCTAACCAAGCGAAATATCGAAGCCGCGATGCGATCTCAGCGAGCGCGAGCAGAGCTTGATGGCCAAGTGCGCGAGGTCATTCTGTGGGACGACCAGTTGAAAGGTTTCGGCATTCGGTTAGCCCCATCCAGCCGAGCGTATTGGCTCGTCCTCATGCGGATTGGTGCGGGTGGAACAAAAGCGAAGTTCAGCAAGAAATACTTCGATGACTACGAAAGCCTTGCGCCTGATAAGGCGCGAGAGAAGGCCGGCGCTCTTCTGTTCGAAATAAAGTCAGGCACCGATCTCAAAGAGAAGACGCGCGTGGAGCGCCGCAAAGCCCTGGAGGTGTACTCATCTGGCAAGCTCAAAGACGTCTGGAAAAAATACTTTGAAAAGCAGAACAAGCCGGGCCGCTATTGGCACGAAGTCAAGCGACGCTTCGAAGGTGAGATCATTCCAATTCTGAAACCAGACACGCTCGTCTCCAACATTTCGAAGAAGGACATTATCAGTCTCCTCGATGCGAAAGAGACTATCACTCGGAGTGGAGCGCGTTTGCACTATGCAGCCTTATCTCCATTCTTCAAGTGGTGCGTTCGGCGCGAGATAGTCACTCAATCTCCGATGACGGGATTGCCTCAGCCAAAGCCGTGCGCTTCACGTGACAGGGTGCTTACGGACGAGGAATTGCTGCTCGTTTGGAAGGCAGCAAGCGGTCTGCCATATCCGTGGGGCCCATTCTATAAGTTGCTAATCCTGACGCTCCAGCGCCGTGATGAGGTGGCAAATCTGCCGTGGACGGAACTCGCGGCCACGCGCGGGGAATGGATCATCCCTGGCGCACGCACGAAGAATGGCAAAGTGCACTTGGTGCACTTATCCAATTGGTCAGTCGATATCCTGGGTTCGATGGCCTCGGTTGGCGAATGCGGCAAGACCTTCGTATTCACCACA
>ERZ778027.2505-NODE-2505-length-22455-cov-11.534241_pt1 | contig 22455 bp, 31 predicted proteins | sample MGYA00375757_ERZ778027 | MGnify/ENA primary metagenome ERZ778027 (study PRJEB29350, sample SAMN05389817) | bioreactor metagenome | isolation source: Ammonium sulfate bioreactor | place: South Africa: University of Cape Town | collected 2014-02-18 ...
GCTGTTCGCAATACGTTCCATTCCATTGTGTTGGGTTATCACACGTACAAACACCTGGAGCACTACAATTGCCGTGTAAACAGGGTGGATCACATATCGGCTGTTCGCAATACGTTCCATTCCATTGTGTTGGGTTATCACACGTACAAACACCAGGTGCACTACAATTACCATGTAAACAAGCAGGATTACAAATTGGTTGTTCACAGTAACTGCCATTCCACTGTGCTGGATTATCACATAAGCATGTGTGTGGTGCGCTGCAGTTTCCGTGTAAACAGGGCGGATCACATATCGGTTGCTCACAATACGTTCCATTCCAGTCGCTCGGATTATCACATAGACACGTGTGTGGTGCACTGCAGTTTCCGTGTAAACAGGGTGGATCACATATTGGCTGCTCACAATATGTTCCATTCCAATCGCTCGGATTATCACAAGTACAAACACCAGGTGCACTACAATTACCATGTAAACAAGCAGGATTACAAATTGGTTGTTCACAGTAACTGCCATTCCACTGTGCTGGATTATCACATAAGCATGTGTGTGGTGCGCTGCAGTTTCCATGTAAACAAGGTGGATCACATATCGGCTGTTCACAATACGTTCCATTCCAGTCGCTCGGATTATCACATGAACATGTATGTGGTGCACTGCAGTTTCCATGTAAACAAGGCGGATCACATATCGGTTGCTCACAATATGTTCCATTCCAATTGCTCGGATTATCACATAAACATGTGTGTGGTGCACTGCAATTTCCGTGCAAACATGGTGGATCGCATATCGGTTGTTCACAGTACGATCCATTCCAATCTCCTGGGATATCACATAGGCATGTGTGTGGTGCGCTGCAGTTTCCGTGCAAACAAGGTGGATCGCATATCGGTTGCTCACAATAACTTCCGTTCCAATTTAATGGATTATCACAAGTACAAATACCAGGAGAACTGCAATTACCATGGACACAGGCAGGATTACAAATGGGTTGTTCACAGTAACTACCATTCCATTGTGATGGATTATCACATAAGCATGTGTGTGGTGCGCTGCAGTTTCCGTGTAAACAGGGCGGATCACATATCGGTTGCTCACAATACGTTCCATTCCAGTCGCTCGGATTATCACATGAGCATGTATGTGGTGCACTGCAGTTTCCATGTAAACAAGGTGGATCACATATCGGTTGTTCACAATAGGTCCCGTTCCAATCGCCCGGAATGTCACATAAACATGTGTGTGGTGCACTGCAATTTCCGTGCAAACATGGTGGATCGCATATCGGTTGTTCACAGTACGATCCATTCCAATCTCCTGGGATATCACATAGGCATGTGTGTGGTGCGCTGCAGTTTCCGTGCAAACAAGGTGGATCGCATATTGGCTGCTCACAGTACGTTCCGTTCCAGTCGCTTGGATTATCACATAAACATGTATGTGGTGCACTACAATTTCCGTGCAAACATGGTGGATCGCATATCGGTTGTTCACAATAACTTCCATTCCAATTGAGTGGTTCATAACATACGCAAACACCTGGCGCACTACAGTTTCCATGTAAACAAGGTGGATTGCAAACAGGTATTTCACAGTAGGTCCCGTTCCATTCGGGTGTGCACTATAGAGAAAGTTAAATCATTGTGGATTTGTTTGAAAATGTCAAGATTGAACATACTGAACAATTAAATGGTCCTACGCATGTGCCACCATGTTGACAAGTAGTATTTGGTTCGAGATAGTCATATTCATCGCGATAGTTGATTGGTACGCACATAGCTGTAGAGACGAATTAAAGTGAAATTATTGTCAGAGAGAAATTTGCAATTACGTACGTTGTTGACAAACACTTCCAGTATAACCTTTCGCACCTACAAAGAGATATGAATAAATGAATAGTTAGCATATATATAATGTTTTTTTGCATTTCATTTCATACATTGACATATATCAGGACCTATGCATGTACCTCCATTTTGACAAGTCGCATTACAAATAGCTAGAAAGAAAACGATTTGTTTCTTGATGGTCATAGATTAATTATTTACGATTTTGACAATAGGATCCATTCCAACTGGTCATATCACATACACAAGTATTTGGACTAGTACATACACCTATTTTAATAAATAATATCCGGTTAAAAAGAATAATTGTATAGATATTTCGTACCGCCATTTCGACAAATAGGATTACATATTGGTAGATTACATACAATTCCAGACCATAGGAGTGTGCAATTACATTGATTGGGTGCAACACAAACACCTCCATTGTAGCAGGCTTCTTCACAAATAGCTACGCAAACAGAACATAATTGCGAAAAGTAGGCAAAGAAAAATTGACATACGATTTTCGCACACAGTTCCATTATAGCCCAATGGACATGTACAGTTGTCAGGTGCTGAAACATAAATTTCATGATTGAAAAATAAAGAACGAAGATATTATCGATACACACAAGTACATGTTCCTTGATTACGGCAAGGATTTGTACAAACAGCTAAATGTAATAAAGAAAAAGAAAATGTTTAGTTTTCTTCAAGTTATCATGTAGAAAAGTAAAACTTACGAGTATAACACGTCGGATCTGTCCATTCAGCCGTACAAGTACTAATCGAAAATAAAGTTATTAACAACAATGGATCGGTAATTATGTCAGTAGAACGTACCATGTATGAGGAGTGGGTCCACAAGTCCCACCGTTGAGACAACTAACACTACAGACAGCTAAAATAGTTTCAAACGATTAATAAAGAATAATACTACAAATTGTATCTTACGTGTTTCACATATTCCTCCAACCCAATTAAGAGTATCACAAGAACAATTATCTGGTGAAACCTAATGAAAAGAATTTCAATGAAATTATTTGAACGTTTTTCGATGAATTAGACACATACGCAAATACCGCCATGTATACACAAATTTGTACAGATTGCTAAAAAAAACGTTCGTAATGTATCAAAGTAGTGAAAGAGAAAATATGTCAGACAAAAAAAAAACTTACGTATTTCGCAGATATTACCAGTCCATCCTGTTACGCATGTGCAAGTATCCGGTGCTAAGCAGAAAACCATATTTTTCTTTGAATTGAATTTATTTTGACTATTTTACCTGTACAAGTGCCATTGTTAAGACACGAATTTCTGCATACAGCTGTAAAATAACTATTGATTAGAAATACTGTTATTAACAATAAAATAACCTACGTTCTTCACAAATGTCGCCTTTATAAGTTTTTAGACACGTACAATTCGAAGGTGCAGTCTAAAATAGATTGAGTACATATTTACGATACCTAAACTATGTAAATAATTTACGCAATTTCCTCCATTCAAACATCCCAATGGACAAATAGCTAAATTAAAAGAACAATTCAGTACGATTATAATTTCTTTCATAAAAAAACTAACGATATTGACAATAACTTCCATTATAACCAGCCGTACAATCACATGTATCAGGTGCCGTACAGTTCGAATCATGCATACAATTCGGATTACAAATAGCTAAAGAAAACAAATCAATGAATTATCGGATCATTTCTCATTTAAACAAATATACGTGTGCTACAAATACTATCCTTCCAGCCGGTACTACAATTACATACATCAGGCCAAGTACAGTTTCCATTGACACACGACGGTGAACATATTGCTACACGAAAAAAAAATTAACTCAATAAATCAACGAAACGGGAATATGAAAATCAGTTACGTTGATCACAAGCAGTTCCATTCCAACCGGGAAGACATCTGAAAACAGATTAAACATTTTTACAAAATATTCTCATTCTAACAGAATAACTTACGTGCAATTATTCGGTGATATACAAAAGCCATGTGCACATGCAGGATTACAAACAGCTAGAAATCAAATTCATTAGAACTGAATAACATAAGAAAACAAATATTCTTACGTGTTAAACATAAATAACCTGAATATTCAGGAACACAACTAGAAAGAAAGAAAAAACAAGTTTTCTCGAGCTATTTTTTGTCATTTTATTTTCAAATTAACCTGCAATAATTTGGTGCCGTACAGTTCCCATTCACACATGCTGGTACACAAATCGCTAAAAAAACAAATCCATCATATTTAACCGATTAAAAATTCATTTGAATTCGACATACGTTCTTCGCAATAAGTTCCATTCCAACCAGGTTGACAAAAACATGTATACGGTTCAGCACATATACCGTGTACACAAGTTTCATTACAAATCGCTGCAAAGAAAAAACAATGAATGAGGCGTGACTACTGATAAAAAGTATTTACGTGTTTCACATCGATCTCCACCATAGCCAGATAAGCAAATACATTCGTTTTTAGCACTACAACTTGCGCCATTCCAACACCCGGGAACACAATTATAATCTAGAATTGATTATAGAATTTTCGAGATTTTTCAAAGAAAAATTCGTCTACCTTGATGTGTTCGTAGTGATAGAAGATATGGTGGTAGAAAAACACCTGCTGTGCCAAGTACCAATAGTAATATCGCTGAAACCAAAAGTGGAACTAATGGTGAGATAGGTTTAGGTGCTTCCAATGGCACTATTGTTGTAGGTGAGACAGTTGCTGTTCGTCTCTTCAATCGTGGTGAAATCGTTGATAATGAACGAGCACTTGTTGGTCGAATGATTGGACTAGCTGGTGGTAATTCAGCAGTCGTGATTCTTGCTGATGATATAATATGTATTTCTGTATCTAATGTTGGCAATTCATCAACAATATCTTTACGAGGTGGCATTGGCGACTCATCAGCAAAGGCAACATTAGGTTTTTGACGTATAGTAATTGGATCTCGTTTTAGAGCTAGATTCATTAAAGCTTGCTGGCGAGTTGTATGAACTGCCGCAGAGCCCGAATTCGATGACATTATCTACAAAACAGTTTAATTTGGTTTGGATTGACAGTTCATTTACCTTCAGTTCGATTAAATAAAAAAACAAAATGATTGTTTTGAGATTTTCTCTCTCTATGTCTCTCTATGTCTGTCTTTTCTGTACTTTGCGTTCTCTAGTGGCAAAACAAACATTGAATTTCGTTTTGTATGCATATGCAAAATTTATGAAAATAAACGTTCTTTTGAAAGAATTAAGCTGCTATACTGACATTATCGTGAAGGTAAACAAAGAAAAGTGCTCGTTCGTGTCTTAAATAAACGCCTGACTATTCAGCACTGACGACAAAACAGAAAAATCACTCAAGTTAAATTGATTTTTAGTAGTAGGTGTTTGCTCATGCACAGAAAATATATCGTCATGATCTGAGATAAAAATATCGATCTCTGTTCAATATTCAATGGAATTTTTTTGAGAATCATGAAGTGTTTATTTGAAAAGGAAAATATGTTCTTGAATCAATATTTTCTGTTCTTGTTTTTTGTTTTTTTTCTTCATTTAAACATGATTTTGTTAAAGAAAAGATAGATAACTATATGTGGAGTTCGATGTGTCTAAGTTGACTGACATCTATTTGATAACAAAACGTCGATTTTGGTTGGTGTTACTCGTACTAGCGAAGGAAATAAACAATGGATGAAATGACTCATCAACTGTCTTCATTCGTTTCGAGATAAGACTTTAGTATAGTTTTTAGAACAAAAACCATTTGAAATCTATTCAATTGATTAATTTTCGGCAATGGTAAATCAAATGAAAAAAACAACAACATACGAATAACGTTCTCTTTTCTTGTGATTTTAATTTAGCTTGTTCTAGTGTTGGGTGATCTTCACATTCCTTATCGTGTTAGTGGCTTACCGCATGAATTTCGTAAACTTTTAACTCCAGGTCGAATTCAACATATTTTATGTACAGGCAATCTATGTACCAAAGAAACCGTTGACTATTTAAAAACATTGACAGCAGATGTTCATATCGTTCGCGGAGATTTCGATGATAATCCGAACTTTCCTGATCAAAAAGTAGTTACTGTCGGTCAATTTCGTATTGGTCTATGCCATGGTCATCAGATTGTTCCATGGGGTGATGTCGAAAGTTTAAGTATGCTTCAACGTCAAATGGACGTCGATATTCTTATAACCGGTCATACACATAAATTCGAAACATTCGAACGTGACAATAAATTTTTTATCAATCCGGGCTCAGCAACCGGCGCATTTAACGCTTTAAACAGGTTCATTTCTTTTGTGTTCGATGTTTTTTTTCTTTCTATATTGAACTTTTCTTTTTAAGTTCGACAACACCCTCGTTTGTTCTTATGGACATTCAGCAAGGTTCTCTTACACTCTATGTCTACCAATTAATCAATGAAAAATTCACCGTTGAACGACTTGAATATCGCAAAGCTTAGTTATTTTTTTCAATCATATTTCATTTCTTTCTTTTTTTTTTCTATTCTTTTGATTCATATGTGATTTATTCTTTCTTTTTCCTAGTCGGTCTTGAAATAAGTTCACATTTATTTATGTTGTGTTTGTAATTTTATTTTTCTTCTTTCTCTCTCTCGTTTTTTTTTATACATCGATAAAATCATATTTTAAACATTGATCTATATTTCATCTAGATTAAAATGTTAAAAGATTCGAAATTTTCTTCACATCTCCTTCATTTGTCGCAATTGCAAATCATTAATCATAAAACACTCGATGAATATCGAGAACGTTTGAAAACGTTCGAAGTAAAATTGTTTTTTGTCTCGATTTTGCGATTGAAAACTCAAGTTCTGATTTAGGATTATCTTTGGTTCGGAAAATCCGATCAATTATCAGCAATTGAATGTGCCCGTCGTGGATGGATGTGTCGATCGCATGACACCATCGAATGTGTGAATTGTCATGCTCAAATTCATGCAAAACTGCCGAGTGTTCTTCAAATTAATGATTGTAAATATTCGAGAAATGAGTTTTATCGTAAATCGATGCTGTGCTTTTATTTCAGATCGTGAATCTGTTGACACTATCTGTCGATCGTTAGTCGAATCTCATCATCGATATTGCGTTTGGAAATTTATGATCATACCAGAATCGAGTGTTCAATTGACGGATATCTATTCGAATGAGACTGTGAATAGATTTATAAAAGAAGCTGAAGAATTTCTAACCCGAATTCAACAGATTGAAATCATCGGTCAATTAAAAACCGTTCGTTTTCGTTGTCGAATTTTTCACCATGTGAATATTTCGTATTTAGATGTTTCAAATCGAAGCAACAGATTTCGATCTTTTATCAAGTATACATTTGAACGATCCTCGTTTACTTTCAGCATTTAAGATCGTGACATTCTGTTGGAAATTAAAAGATTCATCATTAATTTGCGATAAATGTTCTCGAGAAGTTTCGATTCATTTCAATCATCTCGTTTTCGATCCCATCACATCTCATCGTGCATGGTGTCCAGTACTCAAAAATCATCAATGGAAAAAACGTATTGAACAAATAGAAAATATTCTCTATCGACGATCTCGAAATAAATCACTTCCAGACGTTCAATCAAATACCAATGTAAAAAAAAACATAGAGAAAATATTTTGATTAATCTTCTTCTGTCCGTTTTCTATTCTAGCAAATCGAACATATCCTTCCAGAGATCATTTCAACTCAAAATCTCTTTCATGAATTAATATCCAGCAAAGAATACTATCGTTCATGTGTTCAAAGTACATTTGTCGACGATACATCGACTAATCAAAACACGACTAGTTAGCTGAAGTGTTTTTTTTGTTTGTCTTCTTTATCATTGATTGTAATTCATTCCTAGATCAGATAAATATCTATTTATAAATAATAAATCTAACAAAGAATGTTGATGGATTTTCTTTCTTTTCAATTTAAGATGTCTTTAAATGATAAAAGATATTTTCAACATACATTACATTATTTTCCAAGTGTAGAAGATGATGCATCGAAAATTACATGGGCTCATGCAGTCAATAGTCGAGAGAAACTAGATGAAGCTTTGAAAAGTTTGTTTGATTGAATTGTAAAATGAATTTATCATTGACATGGGCGTATATTTTAGGTTCATTGATGTTTATCGAAGCAGATATTTTAATCGGTTCGGAAACTTCAAGTCCGATTATGGCTCATCCACCGTACACAACCAGTGATTTAACATTTTCAGATTTTTTAAAAGAACTGAAATCGACTAGCAAAGGTCTCAAATTGGATTTTAAAGATATTGAAGCTGTAAAACCTTGTCTCGAAGAATTAGAAGCACAGAAAGATCATGTTTGTTTATTTTTTATTCAATGAAAAATATTTCGTCTTATTTTTTTTTAGATCAATGGTCCGATTATCCTCAATGCAGATATCGTTGCAGCTAACTCCCAATGTGGTCAACCAATCGATCCTCAACGTTTTCTCAGTGAATGTCTATCGTCGGCATTTCGAGTTATTCCACAGTTGATGATCTCATTTTCTCTTGGTTGGAAAACTATTTACAATAAAACAACAACGTCTTATTCATGGTCAAGTGTAATTCACATGTATCGAACGATTACAAAGAACGAAAATGATTCGTTATTTAATTTTGAAATAACATTTCCTGTTCGTCTTTCCTTGGCATTGAATTCTTTCGAACAACTTCATTGGTTAGCAACAGTAACGAAATCCGGTTTGACATTTTGGTCGCCGCAAGATGAAGTCGAAAATACGCCAGAAAATCTTCGTCGTTTACTTCAATATCGTTTATATTTTAATCGTTCGTTGGTTTATTATGATTTACCAGAACCATTCGATCGTTTTATCAATGAACATTTCTCTCGGAAACTCGACGAGAAAGAAGATTTTCCGTCGATGAAAGATCATTGGCATACAACTATCGGACAAGAAGATAACGTTCTTGTCTCGGATTTTAGTGCAGTGATTTTAAAATCGAATGTTTTCTTGAGAACAAAACAAACATTCGACACAACTGTTGCTTGTACATGGTCAGGAGTGATTGATTTCTTGACAGATCCATCAACACAAGCACAAGCTGTTCTCTGTTATCTCGCAGAAACAGAACGTTCATCAAAAGCTGGTAATTTTGTTGTTTTAGGTTCAATTAATTGAAATGGTTTTGTTCGTAGGAATGACGATAACAATTTCTAGAACAGGTTTAATTGAAATTGCGTATGAAAATACTCAAGGTTCATCAGAAGTCGATGAAAAACATGTTTTTCCAAGTTATGCATATTCATTTCGAATCAGTGATTCGATATCAACAATTCATATTGAAATATCTTCACTTCATATGGAAAATCTAACTCCCTCAGCAACTCCATCGATTCCAACAACAGTTCAATCGACTGTTTTTCTCGATACCAATCGTCGTCGTACAACATCTTCGGACGAAAACAAAAACTTCCATGCAGCTGCTATGGGACAAAATATCGAGCAAACACCAACATCTAGTAATGATTATTCAACAGGTGGAATTGTATTTTCTCGTTTACGTTTAACGCACGAATCCATATCAGCAAATGACAATTAATAATCTATCTTATTCTTTTCTTCTCATTGTCAAAGAATGTGTATTTTTTTTAAAATGAAAGCTATGAATTTATTAATGAATTCAACTGTACATATTATCATTCTCTGTATAGTGCCCAAAGAAGCAAAGCGAATAAAATGGCAAAGACAGAAAGAAAAAGAACTCTAAATATTAATCTACAATTGCTGTTTTCTTTTTTGCTGATTTTTTTCGTAGTGGTTCATGATGATTGGTAAAATAATAGTAGTTTCCTTCGACACCTTTATCACCTAGACAAAATTGTAAATGTAATCGCCAGCCACCTTGTGGCCAAGCTAAGCCATGTAATGCAAGTGTATCCAATTGAACTGATACACTTTGTTCAGGTTCAAGCTCAACTGGTTCAACATCACGTGCTTGACCATGACCTGGAAAAAAATGATTTCCTGCATCAGTAATAACGAATACACTTTCTTCCCAAAGAATTCTTTTCGAATGACTATCACGTAATAATGCAGGAATTTCGACTGGATGATTGCTATTGTTGGTTACTGTTAATTTAAAAATACCTAAAATATAAAAGTCAAAATAAATAAACGTTCTACTAAATCGTATACCATCTCCATCAGGATTTTTATATTCATTTGTATGTGTAGCAGGAACAGGTTGACATGATAGTGTTATGTCATCGGGAGTCATTAGTAATGGTCGACCAGTCTTGGCACATTTGTTACTGTCAGCAAATCGTTGATGACCGTACCATTTGGCTTTTTTCGTATGTGAATGTTGCCAAGGACTTTCATATTTTCCATTCGAATTTTTCGTCCATCCGAGTGGAATTTTTGTTGATTGCAGTAATTGTTCAATGGTATTATTATCTAATTCAACCAACACATTAATATGTTGATCATTATTCAAACAAGCTAAATAAGTTACACCAACTGCTGGTTCTTTGACGACCTCAAAAGGAAGATTAGGCTGACCTAAAGATGCGCCATGCTGTTGATAACTAAATTCAATTCCTGCTAAAGAACCACGTAAAAATCGAAGATTTTCTAATTTTAATCTATAATGGTTAATTGGTGGTAATGATCGTGTGGAAATACCCGGTATAATTTCAGTAATTGTTCCAATAAATGCAATAGGTGCTTGAGCTAGATGTGTAAATGCTTGTTCTTTACTGAATACCATGATGATTCGATTGTTTGCTGATAGAATTTATTCTGCAATGAAAATAACATTAAATCAGCGCGCATTTATATGAAAAAATATAGCCTTGGCAGTAAGGTAAATGAATCATCGTAGGCAAATGACTTTTTTTCTCTCTCTCTCTGTTTTCAACCAAGAAAGAAATCCTATGGAACAAAAAGAAGCAATTTTATTACATTTGTTTGTGAAGGCGTATTGTAAATAAGAAAGAGAAGAGAAAAGAAATTTATGTCGCATTTTTATTTTTCATAAATATAGTAAATGATTAAGTTTTACAAGCTTTTTCGCATTTAGTCAACGATCGAAAATTGTTCTGATTACCACGACAGCCTGTATAAATAAATGATTTGCACTGTTTAGTTGTTGAATCATAATAGTATCGTGGTTTTGATTCGTGACACAAACCGACAGTTTTCGGTAACTTGCAGATTGATCCTTCGTAGAGAATAAAAAGAAAGATATTCAATTCAATGAATAGTAAAGATTCAACTTACGTTGTAATCGTTTTGAGATTTTATGAGATTTTTTTAGAATGAATTTTTTCACAGCAGCATAACCCTTCTGTGTATTGGCAACAATAGAGTAATTGTTTTTACTTTTGCGAGACTGGCAAATTTCTAAACATAAAAAAAATCAATACGTAGAAAATTTTTTCTTTTTTATTCATATACCAAAAATAACGAATGTCGTCAATAAAATAAGAATTATTTGAAGTTTCATGATATATTATTATTGAGAAAATTTAGCCGATTGTTGTTATTCAAGCTCGGTGATCTAGTATTTATACTACTACGGTAAAAAGAACATATAAAGTCTATTTTCTTCTTTTATCTATATTAGTAAATCATATGTCATCGCTTGTTTTTGCTTTGTTAACCAACGATACCGACAAGTTGATGACGAATGTCTATTGAGAGAATTCTAATTGATTCCTGTCTATATCATAATAAGTCTCATATTCATTTCCATTTTTTTCTTCTCAAATTTTATTCAAAAAGAACTACAAAAAAACCTTTTTGAAAACACTAAATGCCTTGTTTAAAACAAAAGTCTAATTAATAATGCATCTCTCGTTGCTTATTTTTGATTAACAAATTCTTCAATGTATTTGTTGACTTCATCAGGTGCGTCTTGTTGAACCCAATGTGAAGCACTCGGAATCTTCTTCAATTGAGCGTTCTTACAACATTTGACACTGTGATCAGCGAGTTCTTCGCCAAGTGCTCGATCTTGACAACCCCAAATAATCAAAACAGGAACAGTAACTGTCGATAGAAATTCGTCATTTGGATATCGAACTAATGCACGATAATAATTTATAGCAGCAGTTGGTGTTCCCGATTGAGCAAATGTATAAAGAAAAACTTCCAAATCTTCGAGTGTCATATTTTGTGGATTTGTCAAGCCCATTGGTGGCGTTTTAAAAAGTTGTTTTAAAATAGCGAAATCATTTGCTTTCAATAATAATTCAGGAATAAATGGAATTTGATAGAAGAATATATACCTAGAAATAAGCATTTAGTAAAAACACGAAAAAAAATTGAAAAGAAAAGGAACCATGAACGACGGAGTTGTTTGATCGATAGTGCAGTACGATAAGCAAGTTGATGTGGAACATTGAGAATGATCAATTTGTCGACTATCTGTGGATAACTAATAAAGATAAAAAAAAGGAAAATTTCAATAGAAAGAAAATCATCAATTGTCTCGTACAGTATCGATACACCCCATGCAACGATGGCACCCCAATCATGACCAACCAAAACACAAGATTTATAACCTAGTTGATCAACAATATCAGCAATATCACGTGCTAGTAATTCGATTTTATAATCTGAAACATTCGAAGGTTTTGAACTAAGTCCGTATCCACGTTGATCAATAGCAACAACTCTAAAATATTGCCGAATATTTCAGAATAAATTCATTTTTCGATTGCGTCTGTCTACCGATATTGTTTGGAGAAATATTTCATTTGATATCGCCATGTGTACCAACATTCAGGAAAACCATGAACAAATAACATTAACGGTTGATCTGATGTGCCGTTTGAAACATAATGAAGACTCACACCTGACGACTAAATTATAGGATGGATTTATTTTTTGAGAAGTAGTTCGAATAAAATTATACTTTTAATGTAATCATTTCATGTGTGCCATAGACTGAATCGGTTGCTTTTGATGGTGGACTTGGTCTTTGCACTCTACGAAAGAATTTTGCCGGACCCGAACGAATAAATAGAAGTAAAGTTAATATCGAGCCTAATGCTCCATAAAATAAAGCAAGTACGATTTGACCAACACCGAGAACTATTTTAAGAGGCAATGGCGTCGAAGGCATTGCAAAATATAATCTGAAACAAAATGAATTTCGAAAAACAAAATTTTAAAGATTTGTTGTCGTCCAAAGTCTAACATAATATTTACGAAAGAAAAACACACGTGCAGATCTTTGATATTCGAAATGAAAGAAAGATAAAATTTCAACGACATCTATTGGTAACTATCAACAACGATATTGCACGCATTCATTCTCTCTCTACTATTCGTAGTTCATTGGTAATCAAAGGTTGAAGACAAATTTACAAACACAAATTAAGATATCAAAAAAACGAGAAATACAATGAGACGTAGTCGACCACGTTTTCCTCCTTGGCGTCAAACTCGTCCTCAGTATCAACAACCATATCGGTATACAGTTATAATTTCTTATACGTAAATCAATTTTCATATTCTAGACCTCCATCATCACAAAATCATCATCATAATCAACAACAAACAAATCAAATAACCGATGTTTTCGATTTTCTTAATGTATGAATGTTCATTTTTCGTTTCAATCTATTATTATTATTATTACCACTCTAGATACCGGATTCAGCTTTGTCAGTGAAGCAAACACTTGAAGATCCAATATTAACTCCCGTGTGTTTAGTTTTATTTTAAGAAAATGAAATAATTTCGTGTTGGTTTAGTTAATTATGAACCGTAATCAACAGTTAACACCATTACCAGCTGATAGTTTTGCTTTGATGGGTTTTGTGACACGTGTTCGACAAAAACTTGAAGCACTCGTTCTTTCACCGACTTCATTTACTGCTTGTGTAAATTTTTGCACCGTAGATAAATACATTTTCTAATTCATTTCGTTTTCTTAGCAAATCAATGAAGTACGTGACGTAGGTTCACATAAACATAATACAATTATTATTCCACTAGCTGATTCTCAACATCCGTTGACATCAGATCTTGTTGTCGTTTTAAAAACACTTCCAACAAGTTCGTTTGTTTTGAAAGAAAAAACAACACATTTCTATACTTACGTATCTCTAGGAGAAGCAATTGAACAATTAGGCAATCGTTTAAAACAAGATTTTCAAAATGAAACATCAGAAAATAACATATCAAACAATCTCTCTCTTCAATTAACGGACTACGGTCTTTTACTTCATAATGATGCAATGGCTGTGCATTTATTAGTAACAACAGTACCTGCCAATTGGCATTCGTTAGATGCAAGTATACACTTAGATCGTTCGATATGTAAACGTAATTTCAATGCAATAAAACATGCGAAATGGGTTGATGAAGTTTGTATTCATCCATCGAATAAAGTTCTTGTTCGTTTACTAAAAGATTTACGACAACGATTTCCGGGCTTGCAAGCACTGAATCCTTGGCTAATCAATTTACTTGCACATCATTGTGTAACAAATACAAATAATCCAAACGAACAATTATCACCTAGTTACGCATTCAAGTAAATTACACGAATCAATTTCTTAATTATTTACTGAGAGTATTCATTTTTTTAGACGTGCACTACAGCTCTTATCCAGTGGTTTATTTCTACCTGGATCAAATGGTTTACACGATCCATTTAATGATTCAAATATCAATTCAAATCGTGCACAATTAGCAATGACAATGGAAGAACAAGATCGTTTGTGTCTGACGAGTCAAACGTTATTACGTGCTCTTGCTATTCATCCGGAATATGTTCTTGGACTTGAACAGGGACCGGATATATTCGCTGGCCCTTGTGAATTGAATGGAATTCAATTTGAACCAAGCGAACCTGTGGCATTCGATAATGAATCCAATGATCATGCTCTCGATGAAAATCAACAGCAACCAATGACAGTCGAAGTCAATACTTAAATTTATAAATAAAAAGCAAATGTTATGTTCTGCGTTCTATCTTAAATGTTTTTTTCCTTTCCGATTTAGAAACATATACGAGCTAAGACTCAGGTAGTAATCAGTGTTTATTTCAGATTTGAAGAGGAAACAGAATGAGTCAAAACGAAAATGATCAATTTACTTTTCAAGTCATTGAAAGAAAATTCGAAAGCATCGATGGCAAACAAAATCGAGATCCATTGATTAAATGGTACGGCAATATTGTCCTAGTTCAATGAAAATATTCATACAAAGCATTTGTTTAGGGGTATGCGTGGAAAAATCAAAGCATTTATGTATATCTTCGATCAACCATTCCAAGAATATAATATTCGAAAATTTATTCTCGTAAGATGATACTTCTGATTAACATTATGAAATTCATTTTGAATCGATTTTTTTGTAGGATTTTTTCAAAGATCCAACTGTTGTTAGTACATTAAAAATGTTTACAAAATCAGGCGAATGGCAATTCTTAGGTCAAAGTGTACATGATGTTCGTATTCAACAATTGAATACAAATATTCTTTCGTTGGATTTCTTCGATCGATTATATGATAATAAAATCGTTCGAGAAAATGGAGGTCATATTAAAAAATGTATTGAAGAATATAAAGACGAATTTATTGTTTCGGATGAACTTCGAAAAGTACGTCTTTTACTCGAATAAATTATATTCAAAGCAAAAAACTTTATATTTAGGCATTGATCATGGATGAATTTGAAAGTTACGATGTTTTCTCTGATACTGATCGAAAAGAATTCATATTCCAGTAAGACAGAAAACATTTTAAGAGACAAAAAAAAAACAACAACAATTATCTTCTAGTTTATTCAAACATTTTTGTCTTGGTGGTCAAGTCTGTCAATATGAAGATGAAATTCAGCCGTATCTCGATGTAACAAAATCGGTTTACAAAGAATTAGTTAGTGTACAAAGAGATGCCGAATCTCAAAAAATTCAAGTTGTTTCACCTGTATTTCAAATTGAAGCACTGAATGAAAATGGCAAGAAATTCTATCCATCTCGAACAGCATATGAACAAGATTTTGCTTACATGATCATAGATCCAATCAAACGACATGTTATCGTCTTATCAAATTTCTATGAAGGACCTTCATTTTTTCAATAGATAAGAAAAAGAAAGAAAGAGAGAGAGAAATCTGTGTGTATAAACTCTTTTTTTTAATCCGTCCGCACATTTTACTGTTTTTGTTTCTCAATAAACGAATGAATCTGTTTTAGCAAAGCTTTCGGTCTCTGAGGAAATGTATCAAAATCAAAAGCAGATAAAAACGCCGTTGAACGTAGCATATCGTGTATTAACTTGTCAATAATCCACAAATCAAATTTTGTATATTCACCATTGGGCTCTTCCATTCGTTTATGAGCAATTGTATGCAATAACTTGTAGAGTGAAGCAAAATGCATGCCTTCGTTTGTCTGAAGAATCAATTGACAATGTTCATACCATGTATCTTTCATAATTGCTCGACAATCTTCAATACGTTGTTCAATATCATCAAGTGTCAAACATAAATGTTGCCAAATACGAAAAATATTAAATGCATTAAACCAATTGTGATTAATAGAAATTGTATAGCCAATATTTGTCACGTCATGATGCCATTGAGATGGTACGAATAGAATATCACCTGGTTCTTGGATAAATTCGATGGAATGTGGTTTGGTAAAACGCCACCGTTTGCGTCCGCAGATATTTGCTGACCAAGAATACGTTCCGAGAACGTCCATATGCGAAGGTGTTGTTGTTCCATCACCACCCATGTAAACAAAACGAAAATCATCTTCATTTTGTGCGAGACACTTTTCATTTAACCAATCGGATTGAAAATAAATTGGAACAGAATAAAATAATGAGTTCGATTGATCGGACATTTTTTGTAAATGCCAATCTTTGCAATAATACTCTCCGGTTGTCTCTTTATTACGCCAAAATTGAATAAATTCATCGAAAGACATTGTTAATTTATTTTCATCTGAACCATATTCAGTTGTTTCTGATGAAGATTTTGTTACGGGTACAGTCATTGATCCATATAATTCACTGAGTCGATCGAAATTAGGTTCACTACGATCTTCATTTAACCAATCGGTAAGACATGACCATTGATTCATAAGATCGCATTTAGCTGTGAAAAGTGCTGGTCGATTTGGTAGAAAACAATCTCGAATAAATGTTTCATAAGTTGGCGGTTCGTCATATCGAATGAGACTAAGTTCACTTTCATCATTAGTACTCGTAGTCCAATCTTTCGAAGTCAATTCATCATACATATTCGTATGGTTATTATTCATCTCAAAAAAGAAAACTTATTGCACGTCATCAATATAAAGATAAGAAATAAAGAAAGAACAAAGATGATGTAAGCAAACACAAGAAATTACTATATATACAAATATAAAAGAAAACCAAAAAACGAGAGATTTCTATTCACTATCGTCCCATCGTGATGATTCATCGTCATTCTCAGATTCAGATTGAGGACGGATTTTATCACGTCGATATTTGGCTGCTTGTTCCATAATTGCCATAACGTTGAGCGAAGAAGTTTTTGTCGTAACTGATGCTGCTGCTTTCTTTTCTTCTTCTTTCTTACGATTATTCAATTGAATACCTTTTTTAATTTCTTCTAATAAATCTGAATGAAGATCACGCATAATATAGGGTCGTCGATCTTGAATGGACGCTTCGGAAGTCATGGATATGTCATCTCGTTGAGAATTATCAGTACTATTTTTTTTGTTCGTCAAAGGTCGTAGAACAATTGACTGAATTGTCGAATCGGGCAGAGGTGGTGCCGGTGGAATATTGGATGGCATTGGTGGTGCTGGTGGAATCGAAAAAGAAGAAGGAAGTGGAGGTGGTGGAGGAGGCGGTGGTGGTGGCGATGGCGATCGTTCCATGAAATCAGCTGGTGGTGGAGGTAAACTATCAAGTTCAGAAATCGTTGCCAATGTTGCCATCCCGTTCGTATGCTAAATTTAACATTTATAATTGAAAAATTCAATTCAATTTCTTACTGATGCTGTTGTTGGTGGTGGTGGAGGTGGAGGAGGAGGAGGCGGAGGTGGACTTGCCATAGGTCGAGTAATTGATTGTCTTGCTGTTGGATATTGTAACATGTGATTCATGGGTTCTAATTGCGAGGGTAACGGTGGTGGTGGTGGCGGGGGAATTGAATCGCCATTTTGATGATTTTCAAGCGAATGAATATTACGTCGAGGTGATTGTTCGTAACGATGTCCATTGTGTAGATGAGGTGCCGATTCCGGTGTGCTCGTTGTCATGTTCATTATCATGGATTGTTGTTCATGAAGTGATGAATTTGCCGATAAGTTCGGACTGCCATATTGACCTGAGTTGGATTGATGATTAAAATGATTGTTATTCGAATATTGATGATGATTTGATGGAGAATAAATCGGTTGCTGTTGCATTCGAATGTTATTATGCGATGTTTGATCGAAACCATTTCGATGACGCATAAGATCTTGAGGATTTCGATATTGTTGCTCTTGAACTGTCTGTTGAATAAGACGTGCTTGTGACGATGATGTTGGATTGGTTGCATAGATCGATTCTTGTTCATGATAATTCTGTTGCTGTTGTTGTTGTTGCTGATGGTGATTATTATGATGTCCTTTCTAATATAAATAAATGAAAATATATGATTTAGTTTTAAGGTGAAATCGAACCGGTGATCGATGTCGTTCGTGTTTATTCGATCGATGGCCATTCTGATGCGATGGAAATTGCATCATGGATTGCATCCATAGATTAAAGAAAAACGAAGGATCTGTATAGAATTTCATTGAATCACGACCATCATCGCTAGAATTTATTTTTCATTAAAACAAAATATTGAAATTATCGAATTTATGAAAACTAACCGATAAGGATTGAGTAAATGAAGAGCTGGTGCTGGTTCAGCTTGTTCGTAGAGTAAACGAAGTGATTTAGGCATTGTTGCACGATTAACAACCTGTTGATCGATACGCGTAACACTAACAAACGGTTTTCGATTGTGAACATCTTGAATTGTTACTAAAAGACAAACAATTCAGTTTTTATTAATTTTCAATTCATAAGTCGAACTAACCTTCTTCAACATTTGAATCTAATTGTGTAACTTTTTGTTGTAGTCTCTCAATTCGACCGTGTAAACCTTCTGTTCGTTGAAATATATGTCCAACATCATTGATTAACTCATCGAAGACATCTTGTGCATGAGCACTTAATGAGCTGAGTTGTCGAATGACGTTTGCTAGTGTATAATTGGCTACACATTCAAGTTCGTTGGGAATATCATTCGGTATTCGTACTCGACTTAAACATACAGGTTCGACAGTTCTTTTATTAAAAGGCATCTCATCTAACAATTCATCTAAACATACACACACACTTTTCTTGTTCAGAGAAAAGACAAGAAGCGTGTATTTCCGTTGGTTGACCGATAGAAAAAGAGAGAGAAAGTTCATCCGGACAATTCATTCGTCCCTCTCCTCCTCTTCTATCAGAGTTCGATTTCTATTGGCTCATATCTATCCAATTCGATCTGAAGACTCAGTCTTGTATGAAAATCTATCTTTTATTTTATTTTTGCAATCGAAATGTTACATCGTATCTTTTCTACGACTCGATTTTTCCCATCGACAATCATCGTTCGATTGAGTTCGACAAACAAGATTCCCGTTGAAAATCTTCAACAAATCGATAATGACGACGACGATGATGAAGATAAATTCAAAAAACGAATGACAACTAAAGATTACATATTCGCTGATTCGAAATCGTCTCAATTTAAAGAAAAAAATAAACGCAAACAAAAACAATGGGTCAAACAATTAGAACAACGAAAGATTCTTCCTAAAACACCACTCTCACCATTCATCAAAGAAAGCAAACAAACCGAAGAAATCCAAGAAAATAAATCTGTTCGGTAGAAGTTCTGCACCCGTTGAAAAGTTTCTCTTGAAATATGATTTAGAGATACATATGTGACACCAGATGGTACTCTACGTGAAGATGATCTTCCAATGAATTTCGATACTGATGCTGATGAAAACGAAGAAGAAGCCGACAAAGAACCGACCCCATTAGCTACCGATGGACGTCGGTTTCCGGTTTGGTATTATGCAGGCAAATTGAAATTATTAGCAGCAGAGAATAAAGTCAAAGAAACATTGGATTATTTCTACAATGAAATGATGGATAAAGAACGAGTTGCACCGAATCTTTTTTGTTATCAAGTTGTAATTGGTTTGTGTGCACGAAATGGATATTTAACTCAAGCATTTGATCTCTATAAAGAAGTGAACGACTGTAATTGCCGAAAATATTTGATTCGACATAATATATTTAGATGAAAGATCATGGATTTACAACAGTTGATTCTCGAAAAATGACGAAAATCTTTACTTTACTTGCTACAGCTTGCTATCGTGCATCAGATAGTACATTAGCTATTGATCGTGCAACACATTTTCTCGACGAAATGAAAAGCAAAGGCACGTGTGTACGGAATTCTCATTGACATCTCTAAATTTTCGTTATTTATCATTCAAGGTTTTCGTATCGAATATCGAACATATAACGCATTGATAGCTGCATTTGGTAAACATAATCAATTGAAAATGGCATTTCAATTAGCTGATGAAATGGTTGAACTCGGTTTCACACCAAATGAAGATACTTATGCATCATTATTAATCGCATGTAATGCAGAGAAAAATGCTGGATTTAAATATGCAATTGAAGTAATTCTCAATATATACGCATATCTTAGTGTAGCAAAGAAAAAAAATCTTTTGATTTCGATTAGATTTGGCGTCGAATGCTTGCATTTAATATCAAACCAACACCGTATCATTTCGGTCTTTTGTTAAACATTGCATATCAATGTGGATTAGGTTCACCGAACGGACTCAATGATTTATTGTTTCCTGTTCAACCTCATCAACATCTTCTCTTCAAAGAACAAGAAGAAAACAATGATAATAAAGAAAAACTTCCACGAGGACCATCATTTTTTTCATCGATTGGTACTGATGAAATTGAATCTTCACAAACGATATCGACAATTGACAATACAGAAAATTCTCTTTCGATTTCATCGGAATTAATCGAACAGCAAAATGAATCTCTTTCAACTGAATGGTGGCAAGATCCTGAAGATGTTCGTAAAGGACAATTATTAAAAAATCATCTACGTCCATTCAGTAATGCAAGTATTCTCAAACCTGGTATCAGCTATGAACAACCGAATCTCGTTGGTCTTCGAATGCCGAAGTCACCTGCCGAACGATTAATGTTATTAGGTGGTATTCCAGGTGTTATTAAACATATGCGAGAATCGAATGTTTCACCGAATAATATCATCTTTAATACATTTCTCAATGTAAATTATTTTGACAGAATTTGTCGTTAAGTTTTGTTTGAAATTGTTTAGCTTCTTCCACCGTTAGTTGATCATGAACATGCACTTATTCATGTTTCGAAGATGTGCGAAGTTAAACCGAATATTCAGTTTTATAATGCTTTAATTCTTCGACGATTACGCCGAGGATCCAAACAGGAAGCATTGGTATAGTTCTATTTTTTAAATTGATTTAGTAATTATATCGCAATTTTTTAGCAAGTACTTGACTTAATGCGTGATGAATGTTTATCACCCGATGAATATACGTTTTCTGCTTTGGCAAAAACATGCGATAATAGACATGATGCTGAACAATTATTGAATGAAATGAAGGTAGATTGAACTGAGTTTAATTTAAGATTTTGTTCATATGATGATTTTCTAGGAACTGAATTTAAAACCAAATCAAAAAGTTCTCGAAGCAATGTTAAAAACTGCTTTCTATCGTACGAATTTTCCATTGTTATCATTGATTTGTCAATCATATCAAACATACAATTTACCAGTGAACAAAGAATTTGTCGAACGAACAGAAAGATTTCTTCAAGATACTCGATCAAAAGTTCTCGCCATGGTACGAATGTTGATTAGAACCTCTTTCACTCTCATTATCAATTCTTTTTTTTAAGGAACATGCTAAGATCAATGATGATCAGTATAAATTACTGAGTTCATCTTATGATCGATTTCAAAAGTTCTATAATCGATGGTTGCGCGATGTTGCATATACGAAACGTTTTGATCAAAAAGTATCCTTTCGTTTTGATAAACCAGATTTGAAGAAATAAAATCAAATAGCTTTTTAGCTTGCTATTATATTGATATTATACAGAGATTAATGCATGATTTATTTCACCAAAAGAAAAGACAAATACAACTTAAGTAATCATTGCACATAGTGAAAAGTAAAATCTAAATAGATGGCACAATTACTATTTAATGTTTGTGCATCATTTAAAGACATTTTCCCATCTTCTGTTAAGTGATTTTTAACCATTTCTAAGCTTTTCAAAGTTTTGTTTGTTCCAAGAACTTTTATAGTCGATTCAATACTTTCATCTTTCAAATCACAATTATTCAAATATAAATATTCTAAGTGTTCATTTCTTTCCAAAGCATCACATAATAATTTCATGCACTCAACATCCATTTCATTGTTATTCAGCACTAAATATTGAAGTTCATGATTAAC
>ERZ778027.2508-NODE-2508-length-22434-cov-11.277626_pt1 | contig 22434 bp, 25 predicted proteins | sample MGYA00375757_ERZ778027 | MGnify/ENA primary metagenome ERZ778027 (study PRJEB29350, sample SAMN05389817) | bioreactor metagenome | isolation source: Ammonium sulfate bioreactor | place: South Africa: University of Cape Town | collected 2014-02-18 ...
GTTGATGTCGTTGATGATGTTGATGTTGTTGTCGTAGTTGTTGCCGTTGTCGTTGTTGCTGTAGTGGAAGTGGTCGATGTTGACGCTGAAATGCAATTATAATTTTTATCTACGTATGTAGCAGTTGTCAGAAAGAAAAAAATCAAAATCCTTCAAAATATAGTTTTTATGAGTTCCAATAAAAACTTCCTCGGAAACTTCTAAGAGTAGTTTGCCTTTACTTGCTGTTTTTCTTGGAATCAATAAGGCTAATAAAATTGCAGCAATCATGGCCAAGAATAAGATAAGTGCAGCTGCACAAATAAATCCACAAGGGCATGACCAACAAAAAAACGGCAGTCGACGAATGGCTCTATTGCATAGTTTTATTGTACAAAGATATATTAAAACGAATGAATTACTTTCGTCGATGTGTATCCTTTAATTTTGAGCTACGATTATTCTAAATGTATTAATAAAGAAACGAACTTTCGAAAGATGATTGCATCTTACTGTTCTATCAATTTGATAATCAATGGTCAAAGGACTAAGAGCGATTGGTTTCTATATTAGAAATATATCGAAATTTAATTATGGAGATGTGTTAATTGCAACTATTAATAGTGTTACTTTAGCGTCTCTATGTTCATTAAATTTCAAGGAATTATTTTTGCATTTTGTTATTTTCTGTACACTTCCTATATGTCTGAATTTTCTCTCTGTTCCTGATGAAGACGATTGAGAAGTTTGACCATCGGTATTATCTAGAAATAAAAATGATATTTCATTTGACTATTGTTTACGAAGTTACTGACCTCGATATGACTGATTAGAATTGATCGAATGCGGTGATGTCTAATTTAAATAGATCATTCTTATTATTTCATACGATAGAAAAGTCCAGATCTCTTACTAGAGATAATCGATCAGCGATTTTATTCTTCGTTTTGAACGTGGAAGAATGTGTTTTTGACACTCGAATAACTTTTGCCGTGCTACACATTCTTGAATTTCAACCGTTGACTAACCAAAAAAGAGATCTACGTTTTTTAAATTTGTTTTTTCTGCTGTAATCCAAATTGACTTTTCGTACCAAATGAATACAAACAAAAAAGAAGCCTGTAATGTCCTTATGTTTTTTCTATTTAATTACAATGATAATAAGTAGAAACAATAATGTATTCTGAGTTTTGGATAGAAAAAAAAATCAAGATGAAATATTATATAGGCATTATTGTGATTTCTTCAGAACGAAAGAAAGAAATTCAATTAATAGTATATCCTTCTTACAACAGAAACAGATGAGAGCCAGCTATGATATTTACTTTCCAATCATAAGGTGTTAATCATTTTTTTCCTATTCACTCTTTGTTTGAAAATATAAAGCGCAATAGTTTTTGTGAATCATGCAATTTCTAGGATTTCGGTTCTCTTCAGAATTAGCAATAAATTCTGCAGTAATTGAATAAATACAACCTTATGTTGACTACCATACCCTGAATCATGAAATTAAACACAAAAAAAAGAAATCAATGATTGGAAATTGAAATCAAATATCATATGTTTTGAGGATGAAGATGTTGCTGATTATTATTCAAGAAAATTCTCGATCTAATTGAAAATTTTAGCTAGCTTGAAATCGAAATTATTCGAGATTATTTTAAAGAGATATGCATCAATGCATTACAGAGTGACATAATATTAAATATAAACATGTGTTTACAAATGAATGCAATCGAATTATTGATTGGTTTTATTTTTCTTCCTATCAATGCGTACATTTATATTTTATTCGGGGAAAAAAACTTGGAAAAAAGAGAACGAAAAAAATGTACAAACAAAAAATAAGTTGCTAGTTTGTTTTTATGTAATTACCATTCGTAGCATTTATATTGAAGAAAAATGTCAGAAAATAACAACAATCAATTAAAAATAGTTTGGTTCAATGCAGCATTTTCTAATATTAAAACAAGTATTGATGCATCAATACAAATACGTCCTATAACGCATCATTTAAAAACATTTCATAATATTAATCAATGTTTAAACTATACGCAAGAAATTAATGTTGAATATGTGTTTCTTATCATAACATTACATTCATTGAATGTTGATCTTGTACAAAGAGCAAATTCTGTTCCATCAATTTCATTTATATATATTCATTTATTAAATGGAATAGATGCTGATCAATTTAAATCGTTATCAAAAGTACGTCATGTATCTATCAATGTTGAAGATATTTTTCAACAATTACGCACAGATATTCATCATTCGATAGAGAGTTTATTATTAAGTTATAATTTATTTGAAACTGGTAAATCAACTAAAAATTTATCGAAAGAGTCCGGCAAATTTCTTTGGCAACAATTCTATGTGCAAGTTCTTTTTCAAGCATTCGATCTTGACCAAGCAAAAGATGATATGATTACATATTGTCGAAATTTTTACATCGATGATGATATTGAACTTGAAAAAATTTCGAATTTTGAACAAAACTATCAAGCAGAACATGCTGTTAGATGGTATACTAGAGATTCATTCTTATATCGTTTATTAAATAAAACACTTCGTTCAGAAAATCTTGACGATATGTATAAATTTCGCTTTATTTTATCGGAACTCCATACACAAATATCTGGATTATATCGTGATTATCTTCGAACAATATCTGATTTAAATCATGTTTCACATACGTTAACTGTATATCGTGGTCAGTTAATCGCACCGAAAGAACTTGATCGAATAAAAGAAAATATTGAATCATTCATATCTATGAATACATTTGTATCAACATCATTAAATCGAAATATTTCACTTGTGTATGCTGGTGATGGTCAACGTCGACCAAACCTTGAATCTGTTCTTTTTATTATTAGTATCGATACGAACACATGTAAAACAACTTTTGCTAATATCGAAAACTACAGTTGGTATAATTCTGAAGAAGAAATTCTTATTACTGCTGGTGCTATATTTCGAATAACTGAAATTGAAAAAGAAGATAATATATGGATCATTAAATTGCAAGCATGCAATCCTGAACATATACAAAATTTACAAGAACATCATTATCCAAAGTCCATTGAACAATTTGATAATAAGAAAACATTTTATTTCGGTTTGTATGCATTTTTTATTGCTATGGGTCAAATAGAAAACAGTACCAAATATTTGTACGATTTGTTTCAAACTGTTAATGACAAAAGTAAATTATTCGAATTTGATATTAAAAAAATGAATACTTTTCAACAACAAGACGTAATTAAAGTTCGAGAAGAAATCATTGAATCAACAACAGATCCAGAAATACGAGCTGTAAATTTATTAGAAATTGCTGAACTTCTTCTAGAAGATGGAAATATAATTGAAGCAATTGACTATATCGAAAGAAGTCAAGAGCTTATTTTCCAAAATAATAATAATAATAATCACGTTCAACCATTAAAATTAGCACGATTATATAAAACAATTGGCTTACTTTGGAATACTCAAGGAAAATATGAGCAAGCATTGAACTTGTTTAAGATAATATTGATGATATATAATCAACATTTACCAGCAATTGCTTTACAATTTGGAAGTATTCAGAGTGATATTGCAATAACATATTTTTATATGGGAAGTTATACTGATGCAATTAAACATTTCAATAATTCTCTTGATATCTATGTGCAGTGTTTACCATATGATCATTTTATTATTGGTGATTGTTATCTTCATTTAGGAATGGCATATTTTCGTTCTCAAAATGAAACAGAAGCAAAAAGATATTTTGATAATGCTTTAGAATTTTATGAAAAAAAGCAAGCACAAGATAATCCTTGTCGAATAGGTAAAATTTATCAGTGTCAAGGTCATCTCTATGCATCAGCTAATTACAATGATGAAGCTATGCGTGCGTATGAAAAAGCTGAACAAATGTATAAATCAATCTTATCATCTGATCACTGCTTCTTTGCTGGACTCTATAGTGATATGGGTTTAGTATTGAATAATTTGAATAATCTTGATTTATCATTGGATTACTTAAATAGAGCTTTAAATATTCTACTTAATCTTCAATCAAATCATGAAATATGTCTTCTTGGAACCGTTTACTATCGTCTTGGAGAGAATTATTTCCTTCAAGGCCTTTATTTTGCTAGTTTAACTCATTTAGAAAAAGCATCGGAAATATTTAAACAATTTTTGCCACGTCATAACGAAACATTGTATGATATTCTCCATTATATGGCAAAAGCCTATGATAAATTAAATATGTACACAAAAGCTATAGATTGCTATCAACAGTTATTTAATATAGATGTTCTATTCGAACTTGAAACGTTGATAACTATTTGTTTCTCTCTTGGACGTTTATTTCTAAAGGTTGACCAAACGAAAGAAGCTATAAAACATCTTCAAAAATCATTAGAATTAAATGTGAATTATAGCAATGATAAAAAACTTGTCACGTTTCCAAATTATCTTCTACATACTTATCGTTATCTTGGCTTGTCCTTTGCAAATCTACAAGACTATTCCAATGCATTCAATTATTTTAAAGAAGCATTAGATTTATGTAATAATGCTGAAGATTTGAGCAAAATTTGCAAAAGTTTAGAAACGTTTTGTCATATTGGAGAAAATCTGAAACTTGACTTTTCCTCTTTCGATTCAGCATCAAATATGTGGACAAATAGCATATCAATGTGTCAGTCTGCATTAGGTCGTTCATACCTAAACATTGGACTTGCTCATTTTCGTTTATATCAATACGAAACTGCTTTGTCGTTTTTACACAATAGCCTCAAAATTTTTGAATATTTAGGTGATTGTAACAGTACATCCACCGTTGTCGAACATATTGGATTAAGTTATTATCAAATAGGAGATTATAATCAAGCTGAATTATTTACTTTACGTCGTTTAACACTTTTACATTTACTTTATGAAAATAACGAAACATCTGCTGACTTTCCATATGCTTATAGTCGTCTAGCTCGTATTAAATGCGAACAACGATGTTATAAAGAAGCTGAAGAGCTATGCACAAGAGCATTTAATCTTCGTGCTCAGCATCTTCTAGACAATGATATTAGATTGGGTGTTTCCTTTCAAACATTTGGTATAATTTATAATGCACAGGGAAAATACAACGAAGCAATGGAATATTTTGAAAAATTCCAGAAAATTCTCAACACAACAAGAAAATCAGAACATCCTTATTGGGCATATCTTTGTGAAAATTTTGGCGCTGTCTATTACAATACAGGACAACTTGGGAAATCGCTTGAATTCTATGAACAATCTTTAGCACTAGCTATTAGAAAGTATCCATTTTATCGACGATTTCACGACAGACTGCGATATGCAATTGAACGGATATATGATCATTTCTTCTAAGTAATTGAAAATAATTGAAATGTTCTGTTGATTCTAGTATACTATAATAAATTCTATTATAACCGAATAATTTGGAATTTACTTAATGATGAATGGGTCTAGTTTCATTCGAAACGATGATCGTAAGTAGTGATGGTAAACTCATCATTCACTCTCAAGTGCACGAATTTATTCTATTCCGAACAATTGGAAAATTACACAGAAGCTAAAGCTACATGACGACGATAGACCGTCAAGAGAAAGATCACATTACTCACTCCTCAAGATAGTCAAATATAATAAAGAAATCTCCAACTTACGACACTTTTGATAACGCTATCTTATCAACCTTACAGTCATTTTACGAAATTCGTATCATATCTTTCCTATAAATATGATGATGTGAGATCTTCGTGACACATTCTCGTAATTTTAATATTATTGAGGATAGCCTATCTTTTTTTAATGACAATAGAAACTTCAAGAACCCATCACATCGTCACATTCGGTCGTACCGGCGCCGGAAAGAGTTGGTGCGGCAACCGGCTTCTCAAGAACGACCATCAGCAACTATTCAAAGAAGACGACAGTGACGAGTCGTGCACCGCGAATATCACTTCTCACATTGCCTTCAACGACGATCTCATCAGTGACATTCCTGGCTACTTCGACTCTGCTGGCCGCGACAACATTCAACAGGCCAACTTTGTGGACTATCTTAAAAACAAATCGATTCGAGCTATCCTATTTCTATACACTGATCGCGCTGACCTTTTCACGAAAAACGTCCTAGAAGCATTCAAATCATGCGGACTCCAGAACAACATCATCCTGGTCAAAAACAAAGTCATCAGTCCTCCCAGTGTAGAAGTAGAAACTTTTTTGGACTCTACGAAAATCAGCATTATGGTAAATCAGAACAACCTTGATGTACTAAAGCAAATCATTACCAACATGACGCCAGTAATGGTGAGCCATCTAGTCGCGCCGGCATCTCTGTTCCGTCAGCCCCTGGAAATTGTTCGAGAGGAGATTGTTAATGAGTTCGTGGAGGACCGACAGATACCTGTTAAAGTCAGAGTGTCGGAACAGGTGATTGTTCAGGTTCCGAGAGAGATAAAGACTGGGGCGATTCAGGGTTGGGTTGGAGGTGCTCTTGGTATTGATGGCAGAAAGACGATCTATGAGCCGGAAACTCGAACGATTTTCAAAGATCAGATGGTGTCCAAGCCGCACAAAGTCTTCAATCGGGTCAAATACACCTATGCCATGCGTTTTGACAACGTTGCAGACATTTGTAAACGTGATATTCTAGAAGTCGTTACTGTTGAATTGAAATAAATAAAAACTTGAATTCTTTTTTAAATTAATGAAAATGATTATAAATCTGCTGAGTTCTTCTAAGTTGGGATAATTATTAGCGAACTTCTTTTATCTTGAACTATTTTTACTAAATTAATTTCAGGTTAGGGAAAGAAAGACGAGCAAAACTACAACAGAAACTGAGAGATGAACATGAATCTTTGGCAATATTGTGGTCATCAGCTGTGATGTTTCTTTGTTTTTTTTATTATAATAAACGAGAATATGTAACTGATTTTTTTAATTTTATATTTGACAAACTATGTCTACGGACATCTACTAATCAAAAATATTATTGGTTATTTGCATCTACATTCATATGCCATTAGTTTTCTGTTTTTTTTCCTAAACCATTGTGGTAATATTAAAAATTGAAACAAATTAATCAAACATGAACAAAAGTGAAACATGGGATATCTGCGCACAAGATTATCTTACTACTACACAAAATGTAACAGGTCGATGTATTGTTGAGCTATTAGAAGAACTTTCGCTTCTACCTGTGACGTCATCTGCACCAACGATCAAAGTTATCGATATTGCTGCTGGAACTGGTATACTCGCTATATTACTCGGTGAAGCCTATTCTCAAGCAGGTCAATTCGATAAGATTACTATCTTGTCAACGGACTTTTCGAAAGTGATGATGCAAAAAGCGCAAACTCAATTTAATGCACGGAATTGGCCTGAAACACAGTTGTCTACTCGTGTGGCTGATGCAACAGACCTCGTTGATATTCCGTCTGATTTTTATACGCATGCATTCTGCACATTTGGTCTTATGCTTATACCTAATGCATCGAAGGCTATTAATGAAATGTTTCGTGTTCTTCAATCAACTGGAACAATTGGTATAGCAACATGGCAAAAAGTTGGCTGGTTTCCTATTGTTATGGAATGTGTTTCACGAGCAAAGAAAGCTTGTCCAAGCAATGAAGAACAGACAGTTTCATCGAATAACATTCTATCCGGTTGGTCCGATGCATCCTATGTTCAACAAGTGCTTGAAGACGGTGGTTTTGAAAATGTTCGAACGAAAATTTTTGAAAGCCGTTGGTCATTCAACAATCAAAATCAATGTGTCGAACAAATAACACAAGCTCAATGGATTCAACCCATTCTTGCAAGTTTGAATCTCACGAGTGAACAACGTCTGAAATATATTCAACTAGCACCTCAAATCTTATTGGATTTGATAGGAAATAATCCGGATCAAGCGTTCGATTTGCCTATGATCGCAATTCTTGCTTACGGACAAAAACCTGCTCAATGATTTTGTTTTTTTTTAAATTCGAAAGTTTATTAATCAAGTAGAAACTAAATAAATTTATCATTATATATACAAATCATACCGATCATCCGATTGATAAGTAGTACATCCGGCACAATTATGTTCTCATGTCTGTTTGAAAAGAGAAGGAATGTACAAATATTTGGTACGTGTCGTAATAATTCGAGTGTACGGAATGTTCGTACAATGAACAATTAATTTAGTCAGTTGTTCTAAAGAAATATTTTATTAATAATTCAAATTGATCAAAATTCAAACATAAATCATCGAGAATAGCATGACAAATATTGTACTTGATGAGCATAAGATAGAGAATAGAATCTAATTCAGTAATATGTAATTCATCTTCGATTGCCATCTGTACGTAAAAGTAGATCCAAATTCAAGGACTGCGAATTAATTTCGATTTCACATCTTATCTCCTTATAGTAGATGTTCATTACCTGAAGAAGAAAATAGATCTCTTTTTGTAGTATATGTCCGAGTCAGATTTAAATCCTAGATTTTCGCATTTAGTCTTTAACAAAAATCAAAAAGAATATCTTCTTCTCCTTCTTTTTTTTTATAAATAAAAAAAAAACAATTTCAAAAGATTTCCTCTAACCCTAGCTGCGGATGAGGATAATCATTTAATAAACTATCATTGAAAAGAGTTAATGCTCGTTTGAGATAACCATTTCTGTATTCTTTTTCATTTTCAATTAAATTCACAACTTCTTTAACTATTTCCGACGTTACCAATGTCGTCGCTGCATTACGATTATTGCAGGTATCATCACTAATAAAAACATCCTTTTGCGATGGAGACCATAGTGCATGTTGAAGATTAAATATAGTTGCCCATCGATGAAAATTAAATGATAATTTTCGACAACCCATAGGATTAATTTCGTAAAGAATAGCACCAGGTCTCATAAAGATCGTATTTGCTAAACCTGCGCCATGAACACCAATAAGAAGACGAATTGATCGTGCCATTCGTGCTGTTTGATATAAATCATCGGCGAAATTAAGTTGTTTTGGCCAAACACGAAGATACGGATTTGTATGATCAGGAAAGGTTTTCAACAAAGCATCAACTAATTCATCAGCATTCGTTATTTCACGTCGGCCAGTACCGGCACGATTGACAACGACAATCCATTCACCAGTAAATTCTTGTTCTGTTTGTCTTTGTGATAAATTATTCCAATCAGGTTTACAGATTGGATCACAAATAGGAAATGATTCAGAAGTTCGTTTCTGTTGTAATTGTTCTTGAATGGAAGTCATTTGGAATTTCGAAGGCAAATCAAGATTTTTCAATAACCATTCGGAATAAGCTAGATAGGCTCGTCGATATTGTCGTGTATGAAATGGATGCGAACGAAAAGATCTCGATATTGTATAATAATAATCCCATGCTGGCGTTCGACTATCTTGATTACCAGTCATGAGCAAATATTTAAACATCACTGTTTTGCCATCGAATGATTTGTATGTTAACAGAGGATAGTCGGAAAACATCGATTGAATTGTAGCAGTCCAGTTTCTTGTATCACGATAAGTACCATCGGTTTGTCGAGTGTACAATTCCCAATTACGTTTATGATTAGCGAACATGTGTGATGTATAATAGATTTGAATTTTTGTTGGATCAACAAACCATCCATGAGATTGCAATTCAGAGATGGTCCAAAAACGAGGACCTAATGTTTCTAATAATGCATGTGCATAATTGGGATCAATTGGACCACTAACAACGATTGGTCGTGTTAGAACGGCAGAGATCATTAATTGCTGAATTTCCCTAACGTCATTCACGACATTTATTTGGAATTTACCATATGAAACATAGAATTCTTTAGTGTTCGTTGTTATTTGAATATCAGAGATATTTTGATAGAAATAATATTGATCATTCCCGGAGTTATAATAGATGTTTTTTAGAAGACAATATTCAATTCCGGTACTCAGTTCTTGATTGGATGTATTCCAACATTTTTTTGATGAAAATGGATATTCTTTCCATGTATTCCGAGTTATTAACTGTATGTAATCGAGCTTCAACGTCTTTTTTTGTTCGTGCCTAGTATTACGAGTTAATCTGATGTACGTACGCATTTCATTGTATAATGATGAAGAAGTTATCCACCCAGAACTATCAGTATTATTACAAGAGATCAGTTGTCTCTGTGTCCATATCGAATATCTGGTATAATCAATGATGTTAAGCAAAATAAATAACAAACTAATCGTTACACAACCAACAACAAACAACGTTTTACGACGGATGTGCGCACACATTTACTATAGAACTTTTTTTTTCTTCTGCTCGTTCTGTCATCTCATGCGAACATTGACGAAACATTGTTTGTATTTAGCGCGTTAAATCAATAGCGAAGCATGCAAATGCTTTTATCCATACTCTTATAACTTTGTCATTGCCATTCATTTTTTTTATCGTTCTTCACAATTTTGATGCATAATAATGACTCCTTATATATTTAAGTGTAACGTTTTTATTTGAAATCACATAGTGTTACAATAAATCTTATGTATTAAAGTAACTTTGTTTTCTTTTGATAAACTTTAACCCAATCAACAACCATTTTTTGTGGCCAAACAGTTGTATTATCAGGTGGAGGCATTGAATTAATTGAAATATCTAAAATAAGACGAAATGGCCATTTTCCAGTAAATGCCCAAACAGGGTTGATTGACTCGGGAAGTGTTGTATTAATATTAAAATAAACAAATTCATTAACACCAATTGTAATATTAGTGGATGTCCATTCAGTCCAATAAACTAAACTATGATTATGAAGTGATGAATTATCTGGTGTTTGCCACATAGTTCCAATAGCTTTATTATTGACTGGATTCATTGTATTTGACTCATTATTCCAATGAATAGTCGCATGTGAACAAGCGTCGTTATATTTTGGTACTTTCGTACCTCCGTACATTTCTAGGATATCGATTTCGCCGACTGTTGGCCAATTAAGACCTGTTTCATGATCATGTCCCCACATCCACCATGCTGGCCATATTCCAACGCCAAATGGTAATTTAATTTTAGCTGCAAATACTCCAAAAGTAAATTCTTGTAGGTCAACTGATGTTAACATAGCTGTTTGATATCCTTCGTTCATGGCAACGATTGTCAATTGATCATTCTGAACGTATGAATTGTAAATTGAATCTGTAAAATTGCTTAAACGTGAACCGGCTGAGGTACCGGTAACATGAGCCCAATTTTGAGGATTTGGTGAGTAAGCCGGTTTACCATCGATGATTGCCTTCGAAGGACCAACATTTTCGAATTCATCTTGCCAAACTAATTCATAGGAATCACCTGGATTAAATGTAAAATTTGATGGATCCCAACTAATAACTTGAGAAATGCCGTTCGAAACGACTAAGAAACAAAGAGTTATGATTATTGATGGCATTATAATAGCCTATGCAATTCATATGTTGTGCATCGTTTTTATAGCAAAAAAGTATCTATTCAATTACTTGAAAGGATTATAATATTAATGACTTATTTGAAATTGAAAGTAATCAGAAAAATAATCTTATTTCTGTGACAAGCACAATATGCTTGAGAAGTATCTATATCGTGAGCGCTCCTCTATTGAAGAAAAGAACAAATTTCTTATAGTTTATACAATAATCTTAATTTTGTCCATCGATTTTATTTCTCCTTTACCAAAAAATTTCAAAGCGAAGAGATCAGTACAATCGGGTAATCTTCGTTTACACAAGTTAAAAAATGTAACTTTTCTATTGATTTTCATAGCGTGGTCTACTACTGGTTCTATGAAATTGAGCCATGTGAACCAACTTGTACTGTCGATCAAGCAATATACAAAGGCATCTTTGTTCGACATTTAGCTTATTTGATACCGTATCTTACGGATACAACTCACACATACAAAATTATCGTTCATTTCTAAAAAAGAATGCCGAAACTGTTTGGACATTTCAACAATGTGAAGTCGATGGATTATATGGTTTCATTTGGAATAATCAATCTTCTAACAGCTGTGAGTCATTACGCAATACATCAGCATCGAACTGGAAATTTTTGGGTTTAGGCAATTGCATTAATTATTGTCGTATACGATCACTGTCTGATTTGCATCAAGGTTCTAGAGTGAATCGATCAAAAACTACTGAACAATGCTACTATGATTCTGTCAATGTAATTTTTCTCTCCATCATTTCGTACACGCCCAAATAAATTGCTTTTCAGATTTTTTCGTTTCATTAAAAGTACTCATGCGTGTAAATATTACTTTACTTTCTCTCTCCACCCTCAACATAGTTATTTTTATTTTCAGTTATATTAACTAAAGTGAAAATAAAAGCAAAAATGACCGTTTTCGATCAAATAAAACAACTACTTGAACATCAAGCAGGTGTGTTACCTGAAAACATCAAGTTAGAGAGTAATCTTATTGATGATTTTGGCTTGGATGATCTCGATCTCGTTGAATTCATTATGCACGTTGAAACAAACTTTAACGTGATTATTTCTGACGAAACAAAATTGCGCACTGTCGAAGATTTTGTCAACTACGTTACGAACTATCAAAAAACTGATTAAACTCTTGATGAAGCAATTTTCTCTTCTTTATTTTTCCAAAAAATTTAAATAATTTAATTCAAGTTGCTCAATTTTATAAAAGATTTTCGATGATCTAAAATAAATAAATAAATTTTAGTTTCAAAGAAATCGTTCATTACTCTTCGTTGTTTGAATCAGCTAGTTGGGATAACATAAGAATTTTCTTGAATATCATTTCGATATGAGAATTGAACGAATTCTTAGTTATTTTTCTAAGTAAAGACATATGAAAATCTTTTGAGAAATAGATTTAATCAAGAAAGCAAGGAAAAATTTGAATAAACCTGCTTGAATAAATTGTTGCAATTGTAAACAACAATTTGGAATTGTCAAATCAAGTTTTAATGTTGTATGAGGAGAAATTATATGAACTTAAATAGAAATGAAAATAAACCTTTGAAGTTCTTTAAAAACAAAAGAACAAAACTTTACAATAAAAATTAATTCGTTGAAGAATTTCATTGCAATTTCGATAAAATAATCGAATTGATTGAAAATGATTTATTAATTTAGTTAACAGATCTTTCGATAAATAAATGTTTTTTATTGGTAAATTTATATTGATTAACCATCTAAAACTAAGATTTTACAAGAAGAATTAGTAATTTAATTTCGATTACTTTGGATGAGTTTCTTCGTTTGAATAAATTGATTTTGCAAAATTGATATCGAGCTTTGAAATTCGTTCGAACAGTTTGATTTTCTTTTTATCTATTTAAAAGACAAATAATTCAAATCAATTTTATTTGAATATTTTAAAAATACTCGATTCAACATATGAAAATTGCAAATTAATTAATTCTAATTGATAATTTCGATAAAATTCTTTGAATTCAAAATTATTCTGCAAAATAAAAATAAAAAACAAAGTTGATTAATTAACAAAATACTTGAGAAAAATCAGATTTGAATAATAATCGATGAAAATCCAAAGATATGATTGAAAAATCTCTAAAAAAAATTAAATGAACCGATTTCAAACTCAATAAACCAATCTAAACTTTTGATAGATTCCATATTCCGGTAAAATAAATGAAAATCCTTTCAAATCAATTTTAATATCAAAAACTTTTCTTAATTTTGATAGTTGCGAATTTTTCCAATGAATATTTTCATTAAATTGAAAACATTCAACAATTCGATTTATTGTTGGCTAAAAATAAACAAATTTAATTGAAAATTATTATGTTTCTTTCGTTTACAGCATCATAAAATATTCGAAACGGTTGAATAATCATTTCAAATGAATAATCTGCTATTTGATTTGCTGAAAATAATTCAAATTGCATATGAATATGAGGAAATAACGATGAAGACATTTGTAATATCGGTGGAGGAAGACTTTTCTTATTAAATTCCATTCCAAAAATTTCAATTGAATTTAAATCAATTGCACATCTCAATTGAGACGAAACTGACATTCGTTGAAAATTTAATTGAGTGTTTTTAATATGAATACGAGTGAGAATTTCATTGTCGACATTCATTTCGAAAGAATTTGTTGAAAGAAGATTAAAATCAATTTGATTTAATCGAAATTGAATATCAAATTTTGGTAACTTGAAACAAAACCAATAGACTTTTGAATAGAAATATCCTTTTTTTTTAAACTTACATCTTCAAAAATAAATGCTTCTTCATTTTGAATAAACATTCGATTTTTCATTTGATCAACAGCTAAATTATACTTCTTTCAAACACGAAATAATAATAAAATGCTCAAAGTAACCTTTGGAAAAACGATTTAATTTATTTTTAACTTTTGTCAAAGAATTCCAATGATGTCGACGGTTAGAATTTCTTTCAATTTCTACTTCTGGTTCTTGTTGATGTTCAATTACTAACGATGAAAAATACATCTCCATTTCGATTTTATGACGAATATAAGCAAGATGAAATACATCTAATTTGGCTTCAAGATACTTTCAAAACAGAAAAGTATTTTAAAAACAAACAAATTCAAATAATACTTGAAGGCGTTCTTCTTGTTCAGGAGTTAGTTTTATTGTTCCAAATGAATAATCAGATAATAATTTACGATATTCTCGACAATAATCATAAATAGTTGTATATTTTTGAAATTTAATAAAATCGAGTATATCAGAGATTTGTTTAGCAGTAAGATCAAACTTCATTTCTTCAATTTGAATATCAAATAGAAATCTCGATCGTTCATAGTAATGTTCTTTGGGTTTTAATAGAATATAAAATTCTGTTAGAAGATTTCGTGGACGAATAACTTAAAAGAGAAACAACGATTTTCTCGATATTTTTATAATAAAATCGAGCAACAAACTGTAATTTAAATTAGGATCATTTGTACCAATTTGAGATTTGAGATTATTCTGAAATAGATTCGAAAGATATTTTCTAATAGCACATGAATTAAGTTCTAATACTAAAATATCTTGAAATGACATCTGAAGTCTTGATTTATCATTTGTATTCCAATAGAGTGAAAACGAATTGATTTCGTTAATCTAAATCTCTTTTGAATTAATTATTTTAAATTTAAAATACACAAACCTTGTAAATAAGAAGTGTATTACCTTGAATTCGCTGAGAAAATTTTGTCGTTGTCGTTGACTAAAATATTCAATTGATTTTAAAAATAATTCAAGCAAAACAAAGTATTGGCATACTGTTAATTCTAAATAATGAAGAGTGATACCAAATGAAAATGGATGTCCTAATTTATTTGATGCTTTTCTTTCATAACAAATATGTAAATTTTGAATTTTAAATCGAAGATTTTGTTTGATTTGTAATCTCATTCGTTCAAGAAAATCTAATTCATTATTATTATATTTTCCTTTTTCTTAAAGTATTAAAAATTTTGAATAAAGAAAAAATTTAAGTTTATTTTTTTTACCAAATGCAGTTTTTCGTAATTTATCAACTTTTTCTTCAACCCGTCTTCTTTTATCGAGATAGTGTTCGTTTAAATTTCGATTGACTTCTATAGAAAACAGAGAAAATTTCCTTAGCTTATCAGTTAATTTTCTAATTATTTAACAAACCATTTTTTGATGCAATTAACATATAAAGACCATCGATAGAAACTTCTGTTGGATTCTTACCAAGACTTTTCCATGGAATCGTTACTTTGAGTTGTTCTACAGGAAAAAAGAAATACACTCTGATAGTGGTTGTTTATGATGAAAATGAAACTACAATCAATTACCAATATATCCCGCGACTACTGTGGCAGGTATATTTAGATATGCCTATAAGATTCAACCGAATACATTCAGATAAAAAAGTATCAATAGAACTAACCAAAGCGTCGGGTTTGATACGTAGATTTTCTAATAGAAGATTTCCTGTAAAGAGAATAACAATAAATATTAAGAAATAAACAGATATTCTCGCACCATTTCGTAGACTGAAATTCAATTTTTCATCATCCAATTGTTCAATATAATTTTTCAAATATTTATTAATAAGATATTGACTAAATTTCTTCCATACCATATTAGTAATCTTTTTCGATGTAAAACGAATATATTTTACTCATAGGTATATATACATATATATATTCATCAATATTTCTCCGTTGTTTCAAAGCATGACTAAAACAAGGTTAGATGAATAATATAGAAGAGAAAATCGATATTTTATGAAAGTTACGGATGAATGATTTCTAATATATGTGCGTATCAATTATTATTTGATGTTTAGAATGATACAGATTTAAGTTTAGCGTCATATGTTTATATTTTATTCAAAATATTTTATATACAGTCATTGTCCCTAATAGACACTTGTTACTTGATCTCGTACTCTACGAAATAGAAGTCCGATTATTATAATTACGGTTTGTTTTCATAATAATAACATCCTCACCCTCAAATCATTGATTATTACGTCAATCTGTTCGGTTTAAATCATAAGTTCTATCGTATTTTCATTTAAAAACTATGTATTAATATCTCACGCATCAATATACTCATATGACATCTACACCGCCTACAATCTTGCGCTTGATTAGTTATTTTTCACAGAGTAATTGTGCAACAATACAGACGAAAAAAGTGGGTATTTTTGACATAGATTCTTACACAGTGTGAAACACACGATCGTCATAATTGAAATGCCTGTCGATGAAGATGCATCAGACTTAGCTACTGCAAACAGAATGGTAGTGAATGATTTCCAAATGTATTTGGATAAAATGAAACAAGATCGCGCTTCAATACCGCCGGGTTCGACAAGAGCAATAATCGACAAACTGATTAATTCACAACATCTAACCAATTTTCATGCCACATTAAATGAGAAAATCGTTCAAGTTGACTTTGATTTTTCGGGTACTGTCGTTCAAAGTACGACGGTCAATCGTGAAGGGGACACATGGCGTTTGAAATTTAGAATTGATGCCGATGTTCCTCCAGTTGGAAGCACACAAAAACCGCATATTGGCTATGAAATTAGCTTGAATGGAGTGAAGAAACAAGTTGGTCATAAGTTTGTCAACAGTTTAAACGTTGGTCGACCTGGACTTGATGTCGATATGGTTGTAGGTCATCGAGAAGGATCAAAAACAACACTTCCGAATGGAGATACAATGGAATGGTCGTTTGTATGCTGGAAAACCTCGTAAACGATATTTTTTTTATTAATAAACAAGATCAAAGAATAACACTGTAAAATTATTTCGACGAATATACTCAATATAGTCAAGATAAATCTTTCTATAAGTAGTCGATTGTAACTTTTAGGGACATATTGAGTAATTAATAGATGTACATTATAGCTGCCAAATGGAAGAAAACCTATAATGGCAAGACTAACTTGAAATAATGTCATTTTCACTAATTGATAATCAACATTTTGATTTGCAAGCGCGATTGTTCGTTGAATATTTCGATAGGTTAACCAACTGAATACAATCATGATGAAAAACGAAATAAAACAACATTGAAATATACTACGTAAGGAATTCCATCTGACTACACTGTCGAAGACGTGGACTTTTTGACGTAACAAAAAATTGATCGATTATTGCTAATTCCATAACCAATGGTTAAAATACGATTTAATAAATTAACCAAGATAATAAGAATATTACAAATCGAATCAATTAGAAAACAAGTCGGTAGAGTATGGTATGCTAATCAATATTCAGTTGATAGTATCGTGGTGTAACTGTATCTAATTTTCCGAATTTCTATCTTTTTCTCGGTCCAAATACGGTTCTTACTATCTTACGAAAATATAATTCGTAGTCTTTTATTTGATTAATACTCTGATCAGTTTTCATAACAATTACAAAAATTCTCATTCGAAGAACGTTGTTAAACTTTCATTTATTTAAAATGTAGAAAATAAACTCTCATTTTACTCTACCCAAAAATTTTCTCCTTTGAGCACCACACTTTTCCACGTACAATTCGTGCCACCATTAAAACTAACAGGTAATATCATTGGATCAGCTGCTGCTTTGGCACCAATTAAAAACACACATATTCGACTGTTCGATCGAAATGGCTCGGGCACTACTTTTTGAGTCAACGTCAACGAATACATCATGTTAAAATCATCTTGTGAACCGACAACTAATCCATAAACAAACGATGATGATTCAGTAATAGTAAATGGATTTTGAACATAAGATTGATTTGTATTATTTTCAACGAAAAAAATACCCTGTTCATTTTCTGTCATTACTTGTAATGTTCCATACTATGTACCATTTAGGCTAAAGATATTATGCCATGTATGAACACGATCATGTAATGTTGATATTGATTTACTGTTAGTCACAATCAATGTAAGAAACATCAAAACACATGATAAAATAATTCTTATAGATATCATTTTGCTGCAACTGTTTCGAACGTAGAAATAATTTGGTTCGATCTACAACACAAAATGTCCCAAGATTTTAACCCTTTTAAAAGGAATTCTAAGATAAAAGTACTTTGATAAGCATATCTTCAAACAAAGAAACCTCGATGTAAACACGTCTTTTCGTTCGGCATCAAAATATTGGATAATAGTGAGAGGTTACTAATGTTTTTAACGAAAGTACGCTATCTGATAAAGGCATTGACGTCAAAGAAAGATATTTCTAGAACATGTACGCACATTACATTTTAAATTTGATACGTATGATGAAGTCAAACAGAGAATAGATTACGTGAACGAGCAAAGCACTCGCGGTTTGAATAAAAGAACTTTGAAAATATCCTTAGAGGACAATACTGCTTCGTTGTAAAACACACGACATACCTAAACGACTTTATTTACAAAATTCTTTCTATAAACTAAAGAAGAAAAACAAATAAAGTGATAAGAGAAAACTGCGATATGATTCACATACTGACTAAGACTTGAATCCTCCTTTATATAGATGTCCTTCAATACAAAGCATGTTTTCCTCTAATATTCTTTTTCTTCGTTCTGAACACATATATATATATGTGCGTACACGCTTTTTCTCTATTCTTTTTCGTTGTAATTTTATGTTCTTGTGAATCTTTATGGCACAATGAATTAAATGAAAAAAGTGAATAAATGATTTTATTTCCCGTTGTTGTCAAATATGAACATCCGACCGTAAGAGTACAAAAAAAATGAATCTAATCTAGACATTTTTCACAAAAAATTTAACTTATTATACTTTAATAGCTAGTCCGTGTTTCACACTTTTATTGAATAATTGAAAATTTTTGAATACGATGATGATTTTGATTGTTAAGAATAAGATTATTTTCGTCATCGAATAATAAATCAAAAGGAGATGATAATTGATTATTTTCATTGAGTAGAATTTCACCTTCGTTTGCATCTTTCAACCAACGAACGATTCGATTATTTCCTGTGTCTGCAATATAAACCGTTTCGAGATCATCAACAAAAATACCGTTCGGATTTGATAATTGTGATAAATATCTTCCTTGACCTTGTCCACCGGCAACAACTATTCCTTCTCGTGCACCTCTTATCCATTTCATAACACGATGATTTCCATAATCGGATACATAAATAGATTCATCATCATCATCAATAAAAATAAAACGAGGTTGATAAAATTGATTGAGACTAGCACCTTGTCCATTCCCACCAGCAACTAAAATACCTTGTTCTTGATGTTCTCCTAATTTCCATTTTCGTACTTCATGTTTTTCATCATCAACAACATAAATATAACCGTTATCATTCAAAGCTAAACCATAACATTGAATATTCGAAATAATTGTTTGAAGAACTTGAGAGTTTTGACGAGACCATTGAACAACTTTTCTGTGACCTCGATTACAAATAATCAATCCATCATTTCGATCATCAACAACAACATCAACTGGAGAATATAATTGATTACTATCCTGATAATAATGACGATTATTTCGATTAATTTGAATTTCACTTGCAGTTGCACCTTTCTTCACTTCAATAATACGATGATTCGAACTATCAGCAATAAATAGAGTTTGTTTACGATCAATATCAATTCCTAGTCCTGAAATTTGTCCATTGTTTCCACCGATATTCATTCCATTTGAGTTCCATTTAGTATCGTTTGAAAGTTTTGTTTTTTGTACTATAAAAAATAAAATAAAATCTTTATTTGATAAAAACTAAAAATGTGAATTATTTACTGCAAATCTTCGGATTTCTCAACATTCGAGTTGAAAATAATTTCTGTTTACATTTCGATTTGATAAATTTATTTTCTCGTCGTATTTGAATTAAATTTCGAAATAATTTCGGATGATTATCAATAAAAACATCCGTTTCATTCATTTTCGATGTAATAATACTATTGTTGGAGGTTAAATTGACTATTTCTTGTTGAATTGTCATGATCTGTCCATTGACATTGGCTGTTAGAATATTCTTTTGAGGTTTCTTCAACATTAAATGTTGAATATCTAATTTCTTGGTAAATTTTCCAAAAGTTTGAACAAGTGAAGGATCGGTTTCGATATTCGACAATTGTAATTGATCAAGTAAATGACGAAAGAGGATAGGATTGAAATCAAAGAAGAAATTTTCATTTTCATCTTTTGATAATTGTTCTTCCCATCGACCATTGAATAGGATCGAAAAGAGAGATTTAGGAAGTAAAGTGAGAGTTTGTCGAGTCGTAGCAATCAGTTCACCTCCGACATTCAATTGAATAACATCAGTTTTATCAAATGTTCGATTGATTTGTTTTTCTTCTTTGAATTTTTTTCGATCAATTTTTAATTGTTCTCTTTCTTGTTTGAAATCTTTTTCCATATTTTGAATAGCAATAATCGCGTCATCGAAAACCGATGATGTTGTTATTAAAATTTCATCATCAGTCGCACAAATATTTTTAATATTGATCAACAATAAAATCAACTATTCATACAAAAAAAAATTAGTTTTGTTATTTATTTTTTTCTCGGTACTTACTGAATATCGAATAAGCAACATGTTTTCAGCGAGAGAGATAAAGAAATAAATGAAGTGTAGACATATATAATCTATCTTTAAGTATATTTCAGAATGGTAATTGACAGTAAGATAGCACCATCAGTCAATCTGCTTCGATAGACAATCAAATACATTAGGTTGATTTTTAACTGGTTTGAAAATACTGATGAAGAATTATGTCAGATTTTACAAGCGAGAAATTTACGTCTCGTTTAATTTATGTCAAATGTTCATTCATATCCTATATATTTTCTTGTCATTTTTTCAAATGTAAACTAAAATAAAAATGCTGGAATCATGGCATATTCCCATGGATATTCTACGTTTATTATGCACGACTATGACGATTATTATTGCTTTGATCTGTTTAATTCTTATTATTTCTCATCGAGAATGTCGGACAGTACCAATGATGCTCATTGGAAATACTTGTTTGACCGAATTGATCTGTGCATGTACGGCTCTTAGTTTTGTTGTGTTCACATTGACAAATGATTTGAAACAAATTCAATACGAAGATTCACTTTGTATGTTTCGTGCTTATATTAATTATGCAATTACAGTTATACAAAATCATTCGTATAATCTTCAAGCACTCTATCGATATATGACAGTAGTATATCCATCTCGTCGGTTTTGGCAATTACGAAAATTTCAAGTTTTGCTTATTGTTTTAACATGGATCTTTGGTTTTATTGTTTTTCTTCCATTTTTATTCACTGGTTATATAATCTATAATGCAGAAAATCAAATATGTCAAGCACCAATTCGACCTTCATTTGCTATTTTTTATGTTGCATTCATTCTCTATATGATTCCGAATATGATTTTGAATATAATCTATCTGAAATTAGTTCGATTTGTTCGTCAAATGAATCGACGTGTTGTATCAGTCGGTGTTGTTTCGCGTGCAGAACGAGAATTAAAAATGGTTAAAAACATTGTAACAATTACCACTATCCTTATTGTTCTAGGATTGCCTTATGCAATATTTATTCTCATGTCTATTTTTACAACAATACCAAAATATCATTTTCGTATTGCATTTATATTCGTTGATATATCGACAACAGCTGTTATGATTGGTTTATTTACAACTACAGATCCAATAGTAACGGCTGCCAAAGGAATATTAAATAGTCTATGGTCATCAAGACAAATAGGAAGTGATGTTATCGGTTGAATAATCTTTTTTTTCTTTTAAATATACGAATGGTATTATTTGAGACAAACTAATTTCAGTATCTTATGCACAACTATTTGCAATACAAAAAAAAATGTTAAAAAAACATAAATATCGATATTTTACAGATTCTATTTCAAACACAAAGGTATCATGATGTATTATATGTGTGTTATCAATGATCGCTTGAAATAAGAGAACAATTTTGTCCATATGATCATGCTTGTA